>CWGO01000072.1_pt3 | contig 250709 bp, 217 predicted proteins | sample 682281 | NCBI WGS metagenome assembly CWGO01 (sample SAMEA3735799, study PRJEB9488) | human gut metagenome | biome: ENVO:mammalia-associated habitat; material: ENVO:feces | place: Malawi | collected 2009-02-27 | reverse complement strand
GATGGCGGCGTAAACGCCTTATCCGGCCTATCCCCGAACAATATGTCGATTTCGCAGGCCCGATAAGCGCCGCGCCATCGGGCAATGGCGGATTATTTAAATCCCACCACCGGATGCTGTTTGTACGGTGTTTCGAGTTCGGCAATCTGCTCCGGTTTGAGCGTTAAATCAACGGCATTCAGCAACTCATCTAACTGCTCTTCACGCGAAGCGCCGATAATCGGCGCGGCGACGCCTCGTTTGCTGAGCAGCCAGGCCAGCGCGACCTGCGCTCGCGTTGCGCCAAGCGCCTCGCTGACGCCAGCCAGCCGTTCCGCTATTTGCGCATCATTTTTATCGCTTTCAGCGTATAAATTTTTGCCCACGTCATCCGAGACCAGCCGGGCCGTGGTTTCTCCCCAGGGGCGAGTTAAGCGCCCGCGCGCCAGCGGGCTCCACGGAATCACGGCGACGCCTTCCTGCCAGCACAGCGGTAGCATCTCACGCTCTTCCTCGCGGTAGATCAGGTTATAGTGATCCTGCATGGTGACAAACGGCGCCCAGCCGTGTTGTTTTTGTAGCGCCAGCGCCTGGGCAAATTGTGAGGCGTGCATTGAGGAAGCGCCGATATAGCGGGCTTTACCCGCCTTCACCACGTCGCTTAGCGCTTCCAGAGTTTCTTCTATCGGCGTGGTGTAATCCCAGCGGTGGATTTGCAGGATATCGACATACTCCATTCCCAGACGGGTGAGGCTATCGTCAATAGAGCGCAGGATTTGCGCGCGGGACAATCCTTCCGGCAGATCGCCGACGCGATGGAAGACTTTCGTCGCTACCACCACCTCGTCGCGCCGGGCGAAATCACGCAGCGCGCGACCGACAATCTCTTCGCTGCTGCCGTCGGAGTAGCTGTTGGCGGTATCAAAAAAGTTAATGCCGCCCTCAAGGGCGCGCTTGATGATGGGACGGCTGCTCTCTTCGGGAAGCGTCCAGGCGTGATTGCCGCGACTCGGCTCGCCGAATGTCATACAGCCCAGACAAAGGCGGGACACCCGAAGATCGGTATTTCCTAACGTATTGTATTGCATGACTCCGCTCCTGTTATACCCGTCACTCTTCAAGCATAGCAGGAGCAAAGAGGGGATTATGCCAGCCAGGCCTTGATTTTGGCTTCAATGCCTGCGGCGTCAAGCCCCAGTTCCGCGCGGGCTTCTTCCTGCGTTCCTTGCGGGATAAAGAAATCCGGAAGACCGATATTCAGCACAGGTACAGGTTTACGATGGGCCATTAGCACTTCGTTTACGCCGCTGCCAGCGCCGCCCATAATGGCGTTTTCTTCCAGCGTCACCAGCGCGTCATGCTGCGCGGCCATCTCCAGAATTAGCGTGTCGTCCAGCGGCTTAACAAAGCGCATGTCGACCAGCGTGGCGTTAAGCGCTTCGGCGACTTTCGCCGCCTCAGGCATTAAGGTGCCAAAGTTCAGAATCGCCAGTTTTTCGCCATGACGCTTCACAAGGCCTTTACCAATAGGCAGTTTTTCCAGCGGGGTTAGCGCCACGCCCTGCGCATTACCGCGTGGATAACGTACTGCCGTCGGGCCGTCGTTATAGTGATACCCGGTAAATAACATCTGGCGACATTCGTTTTCGTCGCTTGGCGTCATGATCACCATATCCGGGATGCAGCGCAGATAGGAGAGATCGAACGCGCCCTGGTGTGTTTGCCCATCCGCGCCAACGATACCGGCGCGATCGATGGCGAACATGACCGGCAGTTTCTGGATAGCGACGTCATGGATGACCTGATCGTAGGCGCGTTGCAGGAAAGTAGAGTAGATCGCCACGACGGGCTTATAGCCGCCAATCGCCAGACCTGCGGCGAAGGTGACGGCATGCTGCTCGGCGATGGCGACGTCAAAATAGCGATCCGGGAATTTACGTGAAAATTCCACCATGCCGGAACCTTCGCGCATTGCCGGGGTGATCGCCATCAGCTTGCTGTCTTTGGCGGCGGTTTCACACAGCCAGTCACCGAAGATTTTTGAATAACCTGGCAGACCGCCGCTGCTTTTCGGCAAACATCCGCTGGAAGGATCAAATTTAGGCACCGCATGGAAAGTGATCGGATCTTTTTCCGCGGGCTCATAGCCGCGGCCTTTCTTGGTCATGATATGCAGGAACTGCGGGCCTTTCAGGTCGCGCATGTTCTTCAATGTGCTGATAAGCCCCATGACATCGTGACCATCGACCGGCCCGATGTAGTTAAAGCCCAGCTCTTCGAACAGTGTTCCCGGCACAACCATGCCTTTAATATGTTCTTCGGTACGCTTGAGCAGTTCTTTAATTGGCGGTACGCCGGAGAAGACCTTTTTTCCGCCTTCGCGCAGAGAAGAGTAAAGCTTACCGGAAAGTAGCTGCGCCAGATGGTTGTTGAGCGCGCCGACGTTTTCCGAAATCGACATTTCATTGTCGTTCAGAATGACCAGCATGTCGGGCCGGATATCGCCTGCGTGATTCATTGCTTCAAACGCCATACCGGCGGTGATGGCGCCGTCGCCAATCACACAGACGGTGCGGCGATCTTTGCCTTCTTTCTCCGCCGCCACGGCAATACCGATACCGGCGCTGATGGAGGTGGAGGAATGCCCAACGCTCAGCACATCGTATTCGCTTTCTCCGCGCCACGGGAACGGGTGCAGACCGCCTTTCTGGCGAATGGTGCCGATTTTGTCGCGACGACCGGTAAGGATTTTATGTGGATAAGCCTGGTGTCCAACATCCCAGATTAGCTGGTCAAACGGGGTGTTGTAGACATAATGCAGCGCCACGGTAAGTTCTACCGTGCCCAGCCCGGAAGCGAAATGCCCGCTGGAACGGCTTACGCTGTCGAGTAAGTAGCGGCGTAGCTCGTCGCAGAGTTTCGGCAGACTCTCTTTCGGTAACAGTCGTAACTCCTGGGTGGAGTCGACCAATGCCAGGGTAGGGTATTTGGCTATATCAAAACTCATCGCAAGCTCATTGGATATGGGGTTTATTTATCACGCTGGATTATGTAGTTCGCTAGCGCTTCCAGTGCCGAGGTGTCCAGTGATTGCGCGGCCAGCTGATGTAACGACTGACGGGCGTCCTCTATCAGGTCCCGGGCTTTATTCCGGGCTTGCTCAAGACCCAGAAGTGCAGGGTAGGTACTTTTGCCAAGCTGCTGGTCTGCGCCCTGACGTTTACCTAACGTTGCAGTATCGCCCACCACATCCAGAATGTCATCCTGAACCTGGAAGGCAAGGCCGATACTCTCTGCATAGCGGTCAAGTATCGGCAGAGTATTCCGTCCTTTATCGCCCGCGCTCAACGCGCCAAGTCTAACGGCGGCGCGAATGAGCGCGCCGGTCTTATGGCGATGAATGCGTTCCAGCGCGTCCAGAGTGATCCGCTGGCCTTCTGCCGCCAGATCCAATGCCTGACCGCCGCACATACCGGCGATACCGCTGGCGTTCGCCAGTTCGGCGATCATCGCGATACGATCGCGATCGGCGACTTCCGGCATCGGCGCGTCGCTGATAATGGCAAACGCCAGCGTTTGCAACGCGTCTCCCGCCAGGATTGCGTTGGCTTCGCCAAATTTAATATGGCAAGTCGGCAGGCCGCGACGCAAATCGTCATCGTCCATTGCTGGCAGGTCGTCATGGATCAGCGAATAGGCATGAATGCATTCGACCGCCGCAGCTGGCGCATCCAGCGTTGCCGTACTGACGCCAAACATTTGACCGGTGGCGTAAACCAGAAATGGCCGCAGGCGTTTACCGCCTAATAATGCGCCATACTGCATGGCTTCGACCACGGGAGTGTTCTGAAAGGGCAGTGGCGCGATAAAACGGCTCAGCGCCTGATTCGCTTGCGTTACGCAAGCCTGTAGCTGCTGCGTAAAGTCCATTTACTCATTATCCGCGATAAAAGGCTCAGGTGAAGCCTCTTCATTATCAGACAGCAAAATTTGCACGCGCTGTTCCGCCTGCTGCAGTTTTGCCTGCCCCTGACGCGCCAGTTGTACGCCGCGCTCGAATTCATTCAGCGCGTCTTCCAGCGGCAAATCGCCGCTTTCCAGGCGGGTAACAATATGTTCCAGCTCGCTCAGCGCAGTTTCAAAGCTGGCGGGCGCCTCATTTTTCTTCGGCATGATGACTGTTTGACTCTCTGTAATGGCAGTACAAGTCTATGGTAACGGACTCACACTGATAAGCAAATAACGCGCAATGGTAAGGGGAAATGCGCAAGATGTCCGTGATAGTGATATACTTCCGCGCCTGGATGCAGCCGTAGGTATGGGCTGCTGTACTATTTCTCCACGACAAGCCTTAGATAGCTTGCTAAAGAACCATTGCCGCCATGAAGTTTATCATTAAATTGTTCCCGGAAATCACTATCAAAAGCCAATCTGTGCGTTTGCGCTTTATAAAAATTTTAACCGGGAACATCCGTAACGTTTTAAAGCACTACGATGAGACCCTCGCGGTTGTCCGTCACTGGGATAACATTGAAGTTCGCGCCAAAGATGAAAACCAGCGTCTGGCGATTCGCGACGCGCTGACCCGCATCCCGGGGATTCACCATATTCTTGAAGTCGAAGATGTGCCGTTCACCGATATGCACGACATTTTCGAGAAAGCGTTGGCGCAGTATCGCGAACAGCTTGAAGGCAAAACCTTCTGCGTGCGGGTAAAACGTCGCGGTAAGCATGAGTTTAGCTCCATTGAAGTGGAGCGCTATGTTGGCGGCGGATTAAATCAGCATATTGAATCGGCGCGCGTGAAGCTCACTAACCCGGATGTGACGGTGCATCTGGAAGTGGAAGATGATCGCCTGCTGCTGATCAAAGGGCGTTATGAAGGTATTGGCGGTTTCCCGATTGGCACCCAGGAAGACGTGCTGTCGCTGATCTCCGGCGGTTTTGACTCCGGCGTCTCCAGCTATATGCTGATGCGTCGCGGCTGTCGCGTACACTACTGCTTCTTTAACCTTGGCGGCGCGGCGCATGAAATCGGCGTTCGCCAGGTGGCGCATTACCTGTGGAACCGCTTTGGCAGCTCCCATCGCGTGCGTTTTGTGGCGATTAACTTCGAACCAGTGGTTGGCGAGATTCTGGAGAAAGTTGACGACGGCCAGATGGGCGTGGTGCTCAAACGTATGATGGTACGCGCGGCGTCGAAAGTGGCGGAACGTTACGGCGTACAGGCGCTGGTGACCGGCGAAGCGCTGGGCCAGGTGTCCAGCCAGACGCTAACCAACTTGCGCTTGATCGATAACGTGTCTGACACGCTGATCCTGCGCCCGCTGATCTCTTACGATAAAGAGCACATTATCAACCTGGCGCGCCAGATTGGTACGGAAGATTTTGCCCGTACGATGCCGGAATATTGTGGCGTGATTTCAAAAAGTCCGACGGTGAAAGCCATTAAAGCGAAAATTGAAGCCGAAGAAGAAAATTTCGACTTCAGTATTCTCGATAAGGTGGTAGAAGAAGCGAACAACGTCGATATTCGTGAAATCGCCCAGCAGACCCAGCAGGAGGTGGTGGAAGTAGAAACCGTGAGCGGTTTTGGCGCCAACGATGTGATTCTGGATATCCGTTCTGTCGATGAGCAGGATGACAAGCCGCTGAAAGTGGAAGGCGTCGACGTCGTTTCGCTGCCTTTCTACAAGCTGAGCACTAAATTTGGCGACCTCGATCAGAGCAAAACCTGGCTGCTGTGGTGCGAACGCGGGGTAATGAGCCGCCTGCAGGCGCTCTATCTGCGCGAGCAGGGCTTTGAAAACGTGAAAGTGTATCGTCCGTAATTCCTTTGCCGGGTGGCGGCTATGTCCTACCCGGCCTACCGTTTTATTTCTGCCCCAACCGTTTTGCAATGCGCTCCAGCTTCATCATCAGCAGCAGCGTCATGGCCACCAGCACAATGGTCAGCGCCGCGCCGTCGGCGATATTTCCACGGTCGGTCAGGCTAAAGATAGCTACCGGCAGCGTCGTCCAGCCCGGCGGATAAATCATCATCGTCGCGCCCAACTCCCCCATGGAGAGCGATAAACTCAGCGCTAGCGCTGACATCATCCACGGCATCAATAACGGCAACGTCACGTGACGCAGACGATACCAGGGCGATGCCCCCAGACTCGACGCGACGTTTTCAATATCGGCGGAAATTCGCGCCAGTCCGGTCGACACGTTACTGAAGGTAAAGGCGGAAATCAGCACAAAGTGCGCTGTCAGCACAATCCATAGGGTGCCGTTCATTTGCAATGGCCCCTGGCTGAAAGCAACCAGAATGCCCAGGCCCACGGACACAGACGGAATCGCACTCGGCAGATAGAACACCATACTTAACCATTTCTGCGTTTTCACCCCATATTGACGCAGCGCCAGCGCCGCCCAAACGCCGCAAAGCAGCGCAAACAGGCTGGCGCAAAAGCCAATCGTGAGGCTGGCAAGTAGGGCATCCCATGCCGCACCGTGCAGAGCGTTAACAAAGTGGTTCAGCGTGAAGCCACTCGGCAGAATACCGTTCCACTGCTGGCTAAGGCTGGACATCAGAATCACCGCCAGCGGCAGGAAAAAGAACACGATAAACAGTACGCTAGCCACAACGCCCGCCGCTGCGCGTCCTTTAGGTGACCAAATTAGCATGGCTAGCTCCTTACGCCGGTACGCGATGCCGCCAGGCGATAGAGGGAGAACAGCCCCAGCGACAAGACAATGTTAATCAACGCAATCATGCAGGCGACCGTATAGTCGGACTCCAGAATCGCTTTGCTGTAAACCATCATCGGCAGGGTGTTAACCCCTTTCGCGCCAATAAACAGTACGATGCCAAACTCGTTAGTGGTCAACAGCAGGCACAGGCTGCCACCAGCCATCAGCGCCGGTAGCGCCGCCGGGAAAATCACCTGCCCAATCACCCGTAACGGGTGCGCCCCCAGAATGCTGGCTGCTTCTAGCTGGCTTTTATCAATTTGCCGCAGCGCGGCCATCAGTGGCCGCATCACCAGCGGAGTGAACACCGTGATCTCCGCCAGAATGACGCCCTGCATCGAGTAGAGAAAATCTACCGGCGGTAGCTCAAAGGCAAACAGGCTCATCAGCGTACCGTTGAGCAGACCCGCTGACCCATAAATAAAGGTGAACGCCAGCGTAATCAGGAAGGTCGGCAGCGCAATAAAAGTATCGACGACCCGACCAATCAACTCGCTACCGGGGAAAGGAATAAACACCAGAATCAGCGACATCACGCTGCCCAGCAGCAGGCAACCGGCGGTGGCGAAAAAGGCGATTTGCAACGTGTTCAGCAACGCGCCGACAAAGCGTTTCGAGTCGACCACCTGCCGGAAGGTCTCGAGCCCGATCTCGCCATTGGCACCGCGTAGCGCCTGTTCAACGATGAGCGACAGAGGCCAGAAAAACAGCGTCGCCAGCACCAGCAACGGGAGCAGCAGCCACAGCAGTGGGCGTAGGTTAAGCGCCGGTTTTTCCAGAGGTAAAATGAGTGACATGGTTATACCTCAATCAGGACCGCATCATCCGGTTCGAACCACAGCGCCAGCTTGTCGCCCACGCGCGGCAGCGGATTGACATGCGTCAACACCATCCGCACCGTTTCGCCAGCAACGTCACACAGCAGATGGGTTAAATCGCCCTGCCAGTGCACCGATTGCAGTGTGGCGTTGAAGCGGTTGCTGTAGGCCGAACGCGGCGTCAGGCTGAGGTGCTGAGGACGAATGCACAGCAGTTTGTTGTAACCGTGGTGGCTGCCCCGGCTGAACGCGCGAATCACCGCACCGCCGCAGCTGACGTCCACCAGCCCCGGAGCCTCCGTTATCCCCAGCGCGATAGCGGAGAGAATATTGGCGCGACCTAAGAATTCGGCGGCAAAACGATTGGGCGGATGCTGATATAGCGCGCGGGTTTCGCCGTGAGCAATCAGCGAGCCATCCTTCATAATGCCGATTTTATCGGCCAGAGTGAGCGCTTCCGTTTGATCGTGGGTGACGTAGAGAATAGTGAGTTCCGGCAGCTCACGGTGAAGACGGGCGATTTCTTCCACCATATTATGACGAATCTGTGCGTCCAGCGCTGACAGTGGTTCATCCAGCAACAGCACGCGCGGGCGCACGGCAATCGCGCGGGCGATGGCCACGCGTTGCTGCTGGCCGCCGGAAAGTTGATGCGGATAACGGGCGGCGTAATCACTCATGCCAACCGTTTTCAGCGCCTGCGTTACACGCTCATTAATTAGCGCCTTTGGCTGCTTCTGCGCACGCAGGCCAAAAGCGACGTTGTCTTCCACTTTCAGATGCGGGAACAAGGCGTAGTTCTGCACCACCATCGCCAACCCGCGTTTATAGGGTGGCAGATGGGTGACGTCCGTATCGCCAATCAGAATACGACCGCCTGCAGGTTGCACAAAGCCCGCAACCGCACGCAGCACCGTCGTTTTTCCAGATCCTGATGGGCCAATCAGCGCCAGCACTTCGCCAGGTTCAATCGTCAAAGAGAGCGGTTTAAGCACCACGTTGCCGTGATACGCAACGCGCAGCGAGTCGAGGACTATCCCCGATGTCCCCTGCGATGCAGGGGCGTGAACGGTGGTCGTTTTCATCAGCATCAGGCTTACTCGCTTTCGGTCACTTTGTGCCAACGGCTAATATCTGCCGACAGCGAAACGGCTACGTCATCCCAGTTTGGCTGCCAGCTCTGCACGCCTTCTAACGCGGCAGTGGCGGCCTTATAATGTTCGTCGCTCGGCGTCACGTCGCTGCGTACCGGCATTCCCCAGGAGAGTTCGCTGACGCGAGTCTGCGCTTCTTTACTCAGCAGGAAGTTAATCAGCTTTTTACCATTTTCACTCTGCGGCGCCCCCTGGACCAGGCCAATGACATAAGGGATGGCCAGCGCGCTGCGCTCGCCTTTGTCGTTGGCCGGCCAGAAGATTTTCACGTTCGGGTTACGTTCCATCTGCGCGAGGTTCATTTGCAGGTCGCCGTTAGCGACGTAGATTTCACCTTTATTAACCAGCGCGGTTAGCTTGCCGGTAGAGGCAGATGGCCCGACGTTATTGGCCTGCAGCTTGCCGAGATACGCAAAACCGGCATCTTTACTGCCGAAGCTGTGGAAAGCCTGCAGCATCACCGCCGTGCCGTCAGCGGCCTGACCTGGCGTGGAATACTGGAGTTTATTTTTGAATTTACCGTCAAGCAGATCCTGCCAGCTCGCCGGGGCAGTTTTCAGCAGCTTGCTGTTGTAGATAAAGCTCAGATAGTTCTTTACCAGCGGCGAATAAAGGTTGTTGGCATCGGGGATAGCCGATGCGGCGTCGGTGTTAAAGTTCGCCAGCAGCTTTTCGGCGGCGGCGCGCTGAATGAATGGCGGCGCGGTTACCAGCACGTCGGCCTGTGGATTCGTGCGCTCTTTTGCCAGACGTTCCACTACCACGCCACCACCGCCTTCAACATAGCGTACGGTAATGCCGGTCGCTTTGGTGAATGCGTCAAACTGTACCTGGTACCAGCTGTTATCGCCATCATGCAGCCCGTCGATGGAGTACACCGTGACCACCGATTCCGCCCATGACGGGGCGCTGGCGAGAGCGAAGACAGACAGCAGAGCAAGTCGGGAAAGTTTCATCGTAATAGCCTCATAGCGTACGTTGCATTTTCTGGCCTATACCAGGTTTGCTTTTTACGCTAAACGGCTTATATGACAAAACGATGAAAGAGAAATAAATCAGTCCACGCCGGATGATGCTGCGCTTATCCGGATAGCCGTGAGACGATACGATTGACAGGCCGGATAAGTCCCGCAGCCAACATCCGGCGCATCCGCTAGTGGGTATCTACCTCAATACGCAGGCTGTCGTGACGCCAGTATTCGATATCCAGATCCAGCACTCGCCCGTGTTGATCGTAGTTCAGACGGCGCAGCAACAGCGCCGGGCGTCCTTCCATAACTCCCAGCGCCTGTGCGGCCTGCGCAGGCATGGCGGTGGGGTAGAACGACAGATGCATGCTGGTATAGACGAGGTTGTAGTGCGACTCGTATACCTCGGTCAGGCTGCCGTTGAGATCGTACTGCAGCAGCTCAGGCACGCGGGCGGGCAAACAATGGTTTTCGCAGTAGCACACGGCGCGGCCATCGGCGTAACGCAGACGGGTCAGCAGATAGATTTGATCAAACGGCTGGAGCTGGAGGGGCTCCATGACCTCGACAGGCACGGTGGTTAACACGCCGCTCAGTAGCGCGGTTTTTGGCTCCCGCCCCTGCTCGCGGCAAAGCTTATGGAAGTTGGTGTTCTGGGTCGGATCCAGCCACAGGCGTTCCGGCGTAACGAACCAACCGCGACGATCGGCGCGCCAGATAAGCCCACTGGACTCCAGCTGCGCCAGGCTTTCGCGAATAGTAATGCGCGTGGTGTTGAAGATCGCGCACAGTTCGCGTTCAGATGGCAGTTTATCACCGCTTTTCAACGCACCGCTCTGAATACGCGCCTGAAGCTGCGCCTTGATCAACAGGTACTGCGGGATATCGCCCGGGATAGATTTCATGCTTACTCGCTTCCGTTTTGCCTGCCGCCATTATACAAGCAGAGATGAATTTTTTGTTGCAGCGCGATTTTCTCTTTGACCCGTCGTGGCAAAGATCGTCATGATAAATGCAATCTGGTATAGACCAAAGGTAAATAACATGACTTCGCGTAACTATCTGTTGCTGACTCCTGGCCCGCTCACCACCTCTCGTACCGTGAAAGAAGCGATGTTGTTCGATAGCTGTACCTGGGATGATGATTATAATATCGGCGTGGTGGAACAGATCCGCCAGCAGCTGACCGAACTGGCAACGGCCTCCGAAGGCTACACCTCCGTACTACTGCAAGGCAGCGGTAGCTATGCTGTGGAAGCCGTACTGGGCAGCGCATTGGGGCCGCAGGATAAGGTGCTGATCGTCAGCAACGGTGCATACGGCGCACGAATGGTCGAGATGGCCGGCCTTATGGGTATCGCCCATCACGCTTACGACTGCGGCGAAGTTGCGCGCCCGGACGTGCAGGCGATCGACGCGATCCTCAACGCCGACCCGACGATCAGCCATATCGCCATGGTGCATAGCGAAACGACCACCGGGATGCTCAACCCCATTGATGAGGTGGGCGCTCTGGCGCATCGCTATGGCAAAACCTACATCGTTGACGCCATGAGCAGCTTCGGCGGCATCCCCATGGATATTGCAGCATTACACATCGACTATCTGATCAGCTCCGCCAATAAATGCATTCAGGGCGTGCCGGGTTTTGCCTTCGTGATTGCCCGCGAGCAAAAACTGGCCGCGTGCAAAGGGCGTTCCCGCTCGCTGTCGTTAGATCTCTACGCCCAGTGGCGTTGCATGGAGGATAACCACGGCAAATGGCGTTTTACTTCGCCCACACATACCGTCCTGGCGTTTGCCCAGGCGCTGAAAGAGCTGGCGAAAGAAGGTGGCGTGGCGGCACGTCATCAACGCTATCAGCAAAATCAGCGCAGCCTGGTGGCCGGAATGCGGGCGCTGGGCTTTAACACGCTGCTGGATGACGAGCTTCATTCGCCCATTATCACCGCCTTTTATTCACCGGAAGACCCGCAGTATCGCTTTAGCGAATTTTATCGCCGCCTCAAAGAGCAGGGCTTTGTGATCTATCCTGGCAAAGTGTCGCAAAGCGACTGCTTTCGCATCGGCAACATTGGCGAAGTATATGCCGCCGATATCACTGCCCTGCTGACCGCCATTCGTACCGCCATGTACTGGACGAAATAAGGAACCATGATGAACCGTATTCACGCTGTTATTCTCGACTGGGCGGGCACCACCGTCGATTTTGGCTCCTTCGCGCCGACGCAAATTTTCGTCGAGGCGTTCCGTCAGGCATTTGATGTGGAGATCACCCTCGCCGAAGCACGCGTGCCAATGGGGCTGGGTAAATGGCAACACATTGAAGCGCTGGGAAAATTACCTGCTGTTGACGCGCGCTGGCAGGCAAAGTTTGGCCGCTCCATGAGCGCAGCAGATATTGATGCCATCTACGCCGCTTTCATGCCGTTACAGATTGCTAAAGTTATCGATTTTTCTTCTCCTATTGCCGGAGTTATCGACACGATCGCGGCGCTACGAGCCGAGGGTATCAAGATAGGCTCCTGCTCCGGTTACCCACGAGCGGTGATGGAGCGCCTGGTTCCCGCCGCTGCCGAGCATGGCTATCGTCCGGATCATTGGGTGGCAACGGACGACCTGGCCGCGGGTGGTCGCCCGGGGCCGTGGATGGCGCTGCAAAACGTGATTGCGCTGGGCATTGATGCGGTCGCGCACTGTGTGAAGGTAGATGATGCCGCGCCGGGCATTAGCGAGGGGCTTAACGCGGGGATGTGGACGGTGGGGCTGGCGGTATCGGGTAACGAATTCGGCGCAACATGGGACGCCTATCAGACAATGTCGAAAGAGGACGTTGCGGTCCGCCGCGAGCACGCGGCCAGCAAGCTGTACGCCGCCGGGGCGCATTACGTGGTGGATTCACTGGCGGATTTACCTGGGGTGATTGCGCATATTAATGCGCGTCTGGCGCAGGGCGAACGCCCGTAAAATAACTGCCGGATGGCGCTGTCGCTTATTCGGCCTACAGACTGTACCGTTTTGTAGGCCGGATAAGGTGTTTACGCCGCCATCCGGCAATCATTCTTATTCGTAGTAGTTATAAATCCCCGCCGCCATCACCAGTTGCGAAGCCACTTCATGCGCTTTTTCACGACCAGCCAACAGGTCGATGATTTTCAAACCAAAATCGATAGCGGTACCCGGTCCCTGGCTGGTTAATAATTTTACCCGCGCATCCCACACCACACGCTTATCCAGCCACTGTTCGGCGGGGATCTTATCTTTCAGCGCCGGAAAACCGGTCATATTGCCGATAGGGAAGATATCGTGCGGCACGAGCACTGTGGCGGCTGCGGCGCAAATGGCTGCGACAATGCGCCCGGAGCGGTGAAACTGTTTTACGGTTTCGACCAGCAGCGGGCTGTCGCGAAAGCACTCGGCGCCTTTAATTCCGCCGGGCAACACGATGATGTCATAATCGCCGTCGGCAACTTCAACCAGCGGCGCATCCGCCAGTAGCTTTACACCGCGCGAGCAGACAATCGTCAGGTTGCCATCGCTGGCGACGCTGGCGGTAGTGACGTGGATTCCGCCGCGAACCAGCAGATCGATAGTGGTGACCGCTTCGGTCTCTTCACTACCAGGGGCGAGGCATACCAGTGCCTGAGCGCTCATACTCACTCTCCTTTCGCTTTACCATTTCAAACAGGCGGCTATTTTCCGGAACGGCGAGACCGTGCACACGGGCGCGCTTGAGTAAATAACCGGTGATGTAGTCAATTTCGGTATGGCGCATGGCACGCACGTCCTGCAACATGGATGAGATGTTTTCTGCCGTACTGTCAATCACTTGCTCAACATAATAGCGTAAATCGTCTGCCGATGTGTGGTAGCCTTCACGTTCAATCACGGCGGCGACCTCTTCGCAAATTGCGTTGATTTCATCAGGATGATGGCGCAGCTCGCCGTTCGGGCAGTTCCAAAGCGCGGTGAGCGGGTTGATAACACAGTTGACCGCCAGTTTGCGCCACATCTCTGCGCGGATATTGTTATGCCAGGCGACATCGGGCAGTACCCCCTGCAGGATATCGGCGAGATAACTGTAATCGCCGTCTTGCTCGCGTGCCGGGCCAATATGCGTAGTACCGTTAGCGACATGAATAATGATATTACCGTCGCGGCGCGCAGCATGGGTGATAGTCCCCATCAACATCGGCTGTTGGATATTTTGCAGTTCTTCTATGGTTCCCATTCCATTATGAATGAGCAGGATAGGCGACGTCACCGGTAGGGTTGACGCCAGGGTTCGTACTGCGTCGGAAACCTGCCACGCTTTCAGCGTGACTAACAACAGTTCGCTCTTCGCCAAAAAATCCGGATCGTTTGCCGTCAGTGATTCGTTGAAAAAGGAACCATCGGTATCGATCAGATTTACGCTGCAATAAGGTTGTGGCACCCGTAGCCAGCCCTGTACGTCATGTCCATGTTTGCACAGTGCCGAAAGCCAAAGTTGTCCTAAGGCTCCGCATCCCAGTACAGTAATTTTCATTGTTCCTCCTCACCTGCAACAGCGCCAGGTGTTATGGCGCTAATTATAGCGTCATCAGCTAAGCTTCTCGTTAAGCCTCGTTGCAGGTATTATGCAACGCAACGAAAATGAAGGGAGAAGAAAAGATGCCATCTTTCGATATTGTTTCTGAAGTTGATCTGCAGGAAGCGCGTAACGGCGTGGATAACGCGGTTCGCGAGGTTGAGTCTCGTTTTGACTTTCGTGGCGTAGAGGCGACTATTGAACTGAACGATGCCAATAAAACCATCAAGGTGCTGAGCGAGTCCGATTTCCAGGTCAATCAGTTGCTCGATATTCTGCGCGCCAAGCTGCTTAAACGCGGTATTGAAGGCGCTTCGCTGGATGTACCGGACGAGTTCGTGCATAGCGGTAAAACCTGGTATGTGGAAGCGAAGCTGAAGCAGGGCATTGAAAGCGCCGTGCAGAAGAAAATCGTCAAGCTGATTAAAGACAGCAAACTGAAGGTGCAGGCGCAAATTCAGGGGGAAGAGATTCGCGTGACGGGCAAATCACGTGACGATCTGCAATCGGTAATGGCGCTGGTTCGCGGCGGCGATTTGGGCCAGCCGTTCCAGTTCAAAAACTTCCGCGATTAAGTTGTTATGCCGGATAGAGCCTCGCCGCCATCCGGCAATGCAGCATTCATCCTTTGCTGATAAGCTGTTCAACTTCAAAGCGATTGGTCACTTTGCTGTCGATTTTGACGTAAGCGGAATGCTCTTCCGCCACGATCAGCGCTTCGCTTACGCCTTTCATTGCCAACAGTCGCTGTTTTAGCCTGTCGTCAGCAACAATATCCGCTGGAATTTCCACGCGCAGGCTGCTGACATAGGGCGGCTCTTTCATGGTACTTGCCACTGCCAGCCATACCATCGCCAGTACGGCCCCGGCAAGGAAAACGGTTTGCCCATCAAACGTGCCGTCTATCCAGCCGCCCAGCGAGCCGCCAAGCGCCACGCCAAGAAACTGACTGGTAGAATAGACGCCCATCGCCGTTCCTTTATACCCCGCGGGCGACTCTTTGCTAATAAGCGAAGGCAGCAGCGCCTCCATCAGATTAAAGGCGAGGAAAAAGAGTTGTACGCCAATCACCAGCTCCCAGAAATGTTGGCCCGCTCCCCACAACACGATTTCTGCGACGACAATGAGCCCCACGCAGAACAGGAATACCTGCTTCATCCGCCGTTTGACTTCAGCATAGATAATAAAAGGCACGACGGCGGCAAAGGCGATCACCATGGTTGCCAGATACACCTTCCAGTGTTCGGCGGCAGGGAAACCGGCATCGGCAAGCTGGCCGGGCAGGGCGACAAAGGTGGACATCAATAAAATATGCAGACACATAATGCCGAAATTGAGCTTGAGCAGCCTCGGCTCCGCCAGCACTTTACTGAAGCTGCCTTTGACCATCCCGGATTCGCGATTCAGCACATGGTTAGTACTGTTGGGAACCACCCAGATCGTCAGAAGAATGCCCAGAGTGGCGAGGGCGGCGATCATCCAGAACAACGCGTTCAATCCCAGACTATGGGTAACGATCGGCCCTAATACCATCGCAATCGCGAAGGTGATACCAAAGCTGACGCCGATAAACGCCATCGCTTTGGTACGGTTTTGCTCGCGGGTGAGGTCAGACAGGAGCGCCATGACGGCGGCGGCAATAGCGCCGGACCCCTGTAGCGCTCGCCCCAGAATAATGCCCCAGATAGAGTGGGAGAGCGCGGCAATGACGCTGCCCGCGACAAATACCGCCAGTCCGCCGACAATCAGCGGTTTACGGCCAATGCGGTCGGACAGCAGCCCAAAGGGAATTTGAAAGATAGCCTGCGCCAGCCCGTAAATACCGATCGCAATGCCGATTAATGCTTCGCTGGCGCCCTGTAGCGCCATAGCGTATGTGGTCAGTACTGGTAGAACCATAAACATGCCCAGCATACGCAACGAAAAGACGGTCCCTAAACCCCATGTGGCGCGCAGCTCCCCTGGCGTCATTTTATAATCGTTCATTGCCACCTCTGTATAAAAGCTGGGAGTAGTGTAGTGCGGGGAGTGTGCCGGGTAAATAGAGGGTTAATTAGCAAATATTATGTTTTTGAAACAGTTGAGCTAAAAAAGAGATAAATTGTTAACACGATAGGGGCGATCGGGAGAGTCAGCATAGCCTTGTGCTCATTCATATTCCGATCTCCTTGAGCTGTAGTGGCTATCTGAGCCGTATCAGTATAGTGTAGCGGTTAGCCACGGCCTTCAGGCTGTGTACGCTGTTGCTCCATGTAGCAATAGCAGACTCGTCAAGTCAGACTGTCAGCGAACCGCGCTGCTGGCCGGTGGGTGACTTTAAACTTTTGCTTTGCCATAGGAACCCGATTCTGAAACGATGGCAATGATCAGAACCGTCCATCTCCTGAAAATTTGATTTATTCAACAACGCCGAGACTGATAGCAAACTTTCTGCGTGATGGCGCGCGTTTATCAGGCAGAAGGTTCGTCATCAGTCTTATTTATTATATTATTCAAGGAGTGAATTCGTTGTGAAAATTAAATTCTTATCATTATGTATTTTAGCGGGTGTTTTATTTGTTAGCCAGGTGAATGCTTCAGCGAACAACGGTAAAGATGATGTAAAATATGCTGCGCTTACCCAGAAGGATCTTGATGCTTTGCCTGTGGAAAAAAGAGCTTCGGTTCTGGATGAACTGGGGTTTATCCATGAATACGGTATTGGTGTACCGATGAATCGCGAACGGGCGTTGCAGTATTACAAGCAGGCCTGTGAACTTGGCGGTAACTATGGTTGCTATAATGTGAAGTATGCTTATCAGTATGGCGACGGAGTGGCGAAAGATAGCGCTCAGGCCAATAAGTATGCTAAGAAAATGAATCTGGATAATTTATTGATTGAGCAAGAATATATTGATAAGTTTTCGCAAGAAATTTACATGGCAAAAGCATTGGCCGATACGGATAAATCGCAGCGGGCGGCATTTATTAGTATACTAATTCATGCTCTAAATAATAGACCCGAGAGCGATGCGCTTTTTTTTAGCCGTATTGGATTTAACCAGGAAAAAACATTTCGGCTGGCTACGTTATGGTCGCAGGATGGCGACCCGCAAATGGATTATCAGATGGGGCGACTCACCCTTAATGACTTTTCCGGTCGCTATGCGGACGAGCCTTATCAAGCCAGACCTGCGTCATTGAAGTGGTTTCGCGCCGCCGCGGAAAAAGGCGTCGTTGAGGCCCAATCTCTCTTGGGGGGTATTTATTCGGGGGGAGAGGGCGATGAGTGGGGGATTAAGCCAGACATTCAGGAAGCACAAAAATGGTATGGACAGGCGGCTAAGCAGGGGGACAGCGATGCACAGATTGCGTTAGGTAAAATCTATTATTCTGGCGCAACAGGGCGCACTGATTACGCTAAAGCGCTGGCATTATTTACGCAGGTTGAAAATGATGGTACTAATTCGCGCTCAACGATGCCGTTGAGTTGGATGTATTATAACGGTTTAGGTACTGCACCTGATTGTGATAAAGCCTGGTCGTATTACAAGAAAGCATCTCGATATGTAGGTAAGATGGTTGAGGAAAAAATATTTTTAAGTAAGTGCGCAGCGGATATTCAGAGTCGAAAAAACAACGCGGATGCTTTACCTAAAGTAACGCTAAAAAAAGAGAGTGTTTTCTCTCGCGGGATAACGGCTAAACCGAAAGAATGCGCACTAATTTTTCAGATTGGCACAGATAAAATCCGTAACATGGCGAATTTGCATATTACGCTTGAGCTGAAAAATGATGATGGAATGGCAACTGAGGAAACGTTGATGATTCCGCCATTCGGTTTGAATACTCTGGGGATAGATATGCAAAATCATGATGTTGATCCTCTCATTACCACATACGATCTCCCGCTGTATACGCAAGATTTTTGTCACGGGATCGGCGATATCCATTTTACGCTGAAATCCGCTACGGCAACGATTAACGGTAAGAATGTCGATTTACTGAAAGCTGATAGTGTGCGCTTTTTAGATAAAGAATAAGGGAATGAAAAATGATAAAACGGAAATGGAGTATTTTGTTTCTGCTTGGGCTTTCTTTCGCATCGGTATGTCAGGCAGGTGATGATATTGACGCGTTGTATAGCCGTATTGCGCAGAAAGATATTCAGGCGCTAAATGAGCTAAAAGCGTTAGCCAAAGATAATAATGCTCAAGCGCTGGCGGAGTTGGGGTTTATTTATGAGTACGGTGTTTCAGTATCTGTGGATATTCCGCAAGCAATAAAGTACTACGAGCAGGCTTGTGATTTGGACGGTGATTATGGTTGCTTTAATGCAGCTTATTTCTATGAATATGGCATCGGTACCCAAAAGGACATTACGCAAGCGAAAACATTAGCAAAACAGCTTAGAGAAAAAATTAATCTATCCAATATCAATCTCGATAAAAAGGTGAGTGAACGTATAATTGGGAGTGTTTATAGTAATAAACTTGAGGCATATAGAGACCTTTCATTTCGTCCTCATTTTATTCAAGGCTTAAGTTTCTATTTTTATGCCCCGCAATCAGATGAGCGAAAACTGCTGAGTCGAATAGGTTTTGACTCATCACATCTTGCGCGGATAGCGATACTCTGGGCGAGAGAGGGTGATCCTGAGGTCGCGTATCAGACGGCAAAACTGGTCTCTACTTTGTATTTTAATAATGAAACGAAAACGATAGATATTGCTGAAGCGCTGAAATGGCTCCGAATTTCGGCCGAGAAGGGGGATGCCGACTCACAGACGCTGTTAGGTTTTCTTTATGAACACGCTGGATTGGGATTACAACCAGATGGAGAGAAAGCCAGGAAATGGTATGAAATGGCGGCGCAGCAAGGTAATGGAGAAGCATTGTATACGTTAGGTCGTATGTACTATTCTGGCGTAATGGTTAACGTTGATTACGATAAAGCGCTGTATTTTTTTAAAAAAGCTTATGAGAAAGAATTACAGGCGGCCGCTGATTATTTAGCACAGATGTATTTTAATGGCCAGAGTGTAGATGTCGATTGCCAACAATCCTGGCACTATTACGATAACAGCTATATAAAAAAGATGACACAACGCGATTATCTTGATTATTGTGAAAAAGATCGAAAGCGCCGTAATGATTTTAGTCAGCAACTTCCTGAGCTGACATTAGAAAAATATGCGGGATTATTTGGCAGGATTGATAATATTCCTCTGTGTCAGATTGGATTTGTTGTCAATACGAATAAGTTAATTCATGTTGCGAACTTACGTGTGGAATTGATATTAAAAAATGATGCTGGAGTTAGTGACGAAAGAATGGTCGCTTTTCCTCCTTTGGGTCTCAATACTCTGGGTGCTGAACAGGGTATGGGGGATTCTTTTAAGTCGATGGGATATCTCTTGATGAAAAACGGTGACTTGTGTGATTACCATAAACTTACTTTCACCGTGAAGTCAGCGACGGCAACAATCAATGGTAAAAAAGTTGATTTACTGAAAACGGATAATTTACATATTATTCAGAATCGATAACTCGTGGGGCGTTACTGCCTGATGAAATGGATAAAAAAACCGCCGTTTGTGACACGGCGGTTTTTTCAATAGCAACGCTTGTTACCAGACGTAAGTCAGCAGATTCTGCGAATTCGGCACCATAAAATCAACGGACATCATGATACTCAGCGCGGTAATCGCAATGATAGAGAAGCCGAACAGCTTGCGCGCCCAGACCTTATCATCTTCCACTTTGTAACCGCGTAGCGCCATGCCGAGCCACCAAACGCTGACCGCCGCGGCGACCACCAGGTATTTGTAACCGGCATAACCGCCCAACGTGAGCATTAGCGTTGCAACGGCAAACGCAATGATATACAGCGTGATGTGGTTTTTAGCGACTGAGATTCCTTTTACCACCGGCAGAACCGGGATATTGGCCGCCTGATAGTCCTTAAAGCGGAAAATGGCGATGGCGTAAGAGTGCGGCATCTGCCAGAGGCTGAAAATAGCCAACAGAATCGCCGCGCCGCTGTCAAAGTCGCCCGTTACGGCGCAGTAGCCAATCACCGGCGGCGCTGCGCCGGAGAGAGAACCAATCAGCGTTCCGTAGACGGAGTGACGCTTCATGTACAAGCTGTACACGCCAACGTAGACCACGAAGCCCATCACCCCCAGCCAGCAGGCCAGAGGATTGGCGCCAAACCACAACAGCATAAAGCCAGCAATACCCAGCAGGGTGGCGTATACCAGCGAGACGCCAGGAGAAATCAGGCCTTTGACCAGCACCCGATTCTTGGTCCTTTCCATCTTCCTGTCGATATCCCTGTCGATGTAGTTGTTAAATACACAACCCGACGCCACAACCAGTGACACCCCGACCAGCGTATAGATGAACAGGGGATAGTCAATGCTGCCCTTTGAAGCCAGCAGAAATCCCCCGATCACCGAGATCAGGTTGCCAAAGATGATGCCTGGTTTCGTTACTTGCAGGTATTGCTTAAACATCATACTCGCCGCTCTTAGTGCATCATCATGTTGTAGTTGAGGTTCCACATAATCCAGATGGAGCCCACAACCAGGATGGCGATGATCAGCACGGTAAAGATGAAGGCCGTCATGTTCCAGCCTTCATCAGATTTGGTGTTCATGTGCAGGAAACACACCAGATGCACCAAAATCTGCACCACTGCCATTGCCAGGATAGATCCCAGAATAACGGCCGGAGAGGCAGCGCCGGTCATCACCATCCAGAATGGAATAACCGTCAGGATGACCGACAGGATAAAGCCGGTCATGTACGTTTTTACGCTGCCGTGGGATGCGCCGCCGCTCTCGGTAGAATGACTCATTACATCGCCCCCATCAGATAAACAACAGTGAATACGCAAATCCAAATCACATCCAGGAAGTGCCAGAACAGGCTCAGACACATGATGCGGGTACGGTTAGTGCTGGTCAGACCGCGACGGGCAACTTGCACCATCAGCACCGCCATCCAGATCAAACCGGAAGTGACGTGCAGACCGTGCGTGCCGACCAGCGCGAAGAACGCAGACAGGAAGCCGCTGCGATCCGGGCCCATACCGTTAACAATCAGGTGATGGAATTCATAGAGTTCCATCCCGATAAATCCGGCGCCAAACAAGAAGGTCAACGCCAGCCAGGAGATAACCTGGCTCTTGTTGTTCTTGTGCATGGCGATCGCCGCCATGCCGTAGGTAATGGAGCTAAATAACAGCAGGAAGGTTTCAACCAGAACGAACGGCAGTTCGAAAATGTCCTTACCTGTCGGGCCGCCAGCGGTGCCGTTCACCAGAACGGCATAGGTAGCAAACAGAATAGAGAACAGAATGCAGTCGCTCATCAGGTAGACCCAAAATCCGAAGATTTTGTTCTGGCCTGCGTCATGGTGCCCGTGTTCGTGCGCGTGGGCAGTCGCGTGCGTTAAAGTATCAGTTGCCATTTTTCAGCCCTGCCTTAGTAATCTCATCGAAATGCTGGTTTTCCAGTTTTTCGACTTCCGGGACCGGCACGTAGTAATCCACATCTTCATCAAAGCTTTTTACAATCCAGCTGATGATCATGCCTGCGAAACCCACTATCGCCAGCCACCAGATATGCCAGATCATGGCGAAGCCAAATACCGTCGCGAAGGCGGCGATAACAATACCGGCACCGCTATTTTTCGGCATATGAATCTCTTCATACTGTCCAGGCTGTTGGTACGCTTCGCCTTTTTCTTTCATTTCCCAGAAGGCGTCACGTTCGTGAACGTGCGGCACAACGGCAAAGTTATAGAACGGCGGCGGAGACGAGGTTGACCACTCCAGCGTACGGCCACCCCATGGGTCGCCGGTCAGATCGCGGTTCTGATCGCGGTCGCGAATAGAAACGAAGATCTGAATCAGTTGGCACAGGATACCCAGCGCAATCAGCGCGGCGCCGGCGGCGGCAACCATCAGCATCGTATGGAACTGCGGATCAATTTGCTGGCTGAGGCGACGGGTCATGCCCATGAAGCCCAGTACATACAGCGGCATAAAGGCTACAAAGAAACCGATAATCCAGAACCAGAAGGCGCGTTTACCCCAGGTTTCGTTCAGCTTGAAGCCAAACGCCTTCGGCCACCAGTAGGTCATACCCGCGAAGCAGCCAAACACTACGCCGCCGATGATCACGTTATGGAAGTGCGCAATCAGGAACAGACTGTTGTGCAGGACGAAGTCCGCGCCCGGTACCGCCAGCAGCACGCCGGTCATACCGCCGACCGAGAAGGTCACGATAAAGCCGATGGTCCACATCATTGCGGAATGGAAGACGATACGGCCCTGATACATGGTGAACAACCAGTTGAAGATCTTCACCCCGGTCGGGATGGCGATAATCATGGTGGTGATACCGAAGAAGGCGTTAACGTTCGCGCCTGCGCCCATCGTGAAGAAGTGGTGCAGCCAAACGATAAACGACAGTACGGTAATACAGACGGTCGCCCAAACCAGCGAGGTATAGCCGAACAGACGTTTACGCGAGAAGGTTGCTGCGATTTCGGAGAATACCCCGAAGACCGGCAGAATCAGAATGTACACCTCCGGATGGCCCCAGGCCCAAATCAGGTTGATGTACATCATCATGTTGCCGCCCATATCGTTGGTAAAGAAATGGGTGCCCAGATAGCGATCCAGGGTCAGCAACGCGACGGTAACCGTCAGAATCGGGAAAGAGGCGATGATCAGTACGTTGGCGCACAAAGAGGCCCAGGTAAAGACCGGCATCTTGAACATCGTCATACCCGGCGCACGCATCTTCAGGATCGTCACGAAGAAGTTGATACCGGTTAACGTCGTACCAATACCCGAGAGTTGCAACGCCCATATCCAGTAATCGACCCCGACGCTGGGACTGTACTCTATTCCCGATAGCGGCGGATAAGCCAGCCACCCTGTCTGCGCGAATTCACCCACGCCCAGCGAGAGGTTAACCAGAATAACGCCGACAACGGTGAACCAGAAGCTCAGGTTGTTCAGGAAAGGGAAAGCAACGTCGCGCGCGCCGATCTGCAGCGGAACCACCAGGTTCATCAGACCGATAACGAAGGGCATCGCCACGAAGAAGATCATGATTACGCCGTGAGCGGTAAAGATCTGATCGTAGTGGTGCGGCGGTAGAAAACCCGCTTCGCCTGCGGAGGCAAGCGCCTGCTGGCTACGCATCATGATGGCATCGGCGAAACCACGTAACAGCATCACAATCGCGACGATGATATACATGATGCCGAGGCGTTTATGGTCAACTGACGTTAACCACTCTTTCCATAGGTAGGTCCACTTACCGAAGTAAGTAATCGCTGCCAGTATCGCCAGTCCCCCGACGATAATTGCAGCGATCGTTACCATGACGATAGGTTCATGGAACGGTACTGCATCCAGTGATAATTTTCCGAACATCTTATCTTCCTCAACCCTTGGAGTTGGCGGATTCCGCGTGGCTCATGTCCATACCTTCCATTCCTTCATGCGAGCTGTGCTCACCTTCAGGTTGGGTCATGTCCATGCTCTTACCGTGGTCCATGAATTTGTTAATAACGTCCTTGAACAAATCTGGTTTCACGCTGGAGAAATATTCCACCTTGTTGTACTCGCTTGGCATAGCCACTTTCTCGAACGCCGCCATATCATTCATGGTGTTCGGAGACTGCTTCGCTTTTGCGACCCATTGGTCGAATTCTGCGCGGTCTTTGGTGGCGATAGCTTTAAACTTCATACCAGAGAAGCCCGGGCCGCTATAGCTGGCGGAGATGCCATCGTAGGTTCCGGGTTCGTTGGCGATCAGATGCAAACGTGTTTGCATACCGGCCATGGCATAAATCTGGCTACCCAGACGCGGGATAAAGAAGGAGTTCATCACGGAGTTGGAGGTCACTTTGAAATAAACCGGCGTGTTCGCCGGGAAGGCGATCTCGTTGACGGTGGCGATACCCTGCTCCGGATAGATGAAGAACCATTTCCAGTCCATGGAAACCACTTCGATGGTGATCGGTTTTTCGTCATGCGCCAGCGGCTTGCTTGGTTCAAGCGCGTGCGTGGTTTTCCAGGTCAGTACGGCAAGGAAAATGATGATTAAGATAGGCACCGTCCAGACCACGGCTTCCACTTTATTGGAGTGTGACCAGTTCGGGCTATACTTCGCATCCTTATTACTCGCACGATACTTCCAGGCGAAACCAACAGCCATCAAGATGGCGGGAATAACGACGATCAACATCAGGCCAAATGCCGTCAGTATCAGCGAACGTTGCTCCAGTCCAATCTGTCCTTTGGGATCCAGCAGCGCAGAATTACAGCCACTGAGTAATGCAGTGCCTGCAATTAATGACAACCATCCCAAACTTTTATTGTATTTCCTGAGTCTCATTTAACGACCTCAATTCCACGGGACCTGGTGGCGTTTAAAGTGTAGGGGCATTTTACGGTAAGGTTACATTACTGTAAACATGATTGGTTCTGTGTTACCAAGTTCTGCCGCGCATGTCACATATGTTGCCAAGTATGTCGAAATAACTTTAAGACACTGTTGAAACTTTGCGTTATAACGGATGAGGTCTGTAAGTGGGATGTTGAGGGATAATTGGTATAACCAATGTAAAAATAAAACAATTACTTAACAATTTATTATCAATAAAAGGACAATCAACGGCAGAAATTTAAATTTAATCGGCTGAATCGTGTAAAGAAAATAGGTAGCGTAGAAATTACCAATAATTTCCAAAATTCTGTTGCGCACAAAAAGACAAATATATTTTTTATCAATTGATGGTTATTTAGCCGTTATAATTCCGGGTCGTTATTACAACGGCAAATAATGTTTTAGAGCAGGCGTGTTTTTCGTAGTGCCAGGTAGTCCAGCAACCCGCCAAAGACAATGCCGCACACGGCAACCGCTACCGCAGTCTCAAGCAATCCGGACAGGAATGAGAAGTTAGTGTAATCCAACGCGTTCATGGTCAGCAGGAGTACCCATACCGCCAGCAAAGCGACGCCCGCGAGCAGGATTGAAAGCGCGAAATTGTAGGCGCCACGGTATTGCGTGCGGGGAATGAAACGCTCGTTCTGCCAGCTATATTCCAGCGTTTGCCGACAGACCAGCAACAGTAACAGCCCGGGAACGGCGGCAACAACCGAGAAGAGGTAGAATGTCGGCCAGCCGTGCGCTTCAACGAACCAGCCCGCTACGGGACCAACATAAACGCGGCCTACTGCGGAGAGGGCCGACAGTAGGGCAAACTGTGTTGCGGAAAACGACTTATTACATAGCGTCATTAATAAGGCGACAAAGGCGGCAGTACCCATCCCGCCGCACAGATTTTCGAAAAAGACCGCCGCGCCCATGCTGAACATGTTTTTATCGGTAATGGAGAGCAACCAGTAACCGGCGTTGGACGCGCCTTGCAAAATGCCGAAAATCAGCAGCGCGCGAAACAGCGAAAGACGCTGCATTAATATGCCGCCGTATAACGCGCCGACGATCGTCGCCAGCAGGCCCAGCGTTTTATTGACCACACCGACTTCGCCGGCGTCAAAGCCGACGCCGCGAATCAAAAAGGTGGTGGTCAGGCTCATGGCGAAGGCGTCACCCAGTTTATAAAGCACAATGAGCAGTAAAATCAGCCAGGCGTTATTACGGCCAAAGAAATCGCGTAGCGGCGCGACGACGGCCTGTTCCAGCGATTTCGGGGACGGGATAGTATCGGTCGGTTCCGGCGCCAGTAAGGTGGCGATAATGCAGGGGATCAACAATGCCGCCATCAGCCAGTACATGCCCTGCCAGCCGAGCCAGCGATCGGCCAGCCATAGCGCCAGTCCGCCGGAAACCAGCATCCCCAACCGGTAGCCAAGCACGCTGATTGCCGCGCCAGCGCCGCGTTCTTCTGCGGGTAAAACATCGGTTTTCCAGGCGTCGAACACGATATCCTGCGAGGCGGAGCAAAAAGCAATCACCACCGCCAGCGCCGCCATCCAGCGTAGCTGCGTGCCGGGTTCAAGAAAGCCCATCGCCGCAATCGCCGCCAGTAACAACAGTTGGGTGGCGAGTAACCAACCGCGACGACGACCTAAAAAAGGCGGCGTGTAGCGGTCCATCAGCGGGGACCAGAGAAACTTAAACACATAGGCCTGACCAACCAGCGAGAAGAAGCCAATCGTTTTAAGATCGATATTCTCGACGGTCATCCACGCCTGTAGCGTACCGGAGGTGAGCGCCAGCGGGAGACCGGAGGCAAAACCCAATATCAGCAGAATGGCTGAGCGCGGTTGCTGGAAAATACGTAAATATTGACTTGACATAGGCATCTACAGACCCGGCTTCTGCCGGGTCTTGTTGTTGCTATTAACGGGCGTTTTGCTTGATAAAATCGTGAATACTGGTGTCCTGAGACATATCAGCAATGGTATCGGTCAGAACGCTGTTCACCGCGTCGGCAATATTCTGGTTAGAGGCCTGGAACGCCCCTTCAATAGAGTAGTTGGCGCGATAGTTTTTGGTCATCTTGCTGCCATTTGCCGCGGTCGCAATAATCGCGATATCCGCTTTGGTCGCGATGTTGTAGCGCACGCTGCCCTGGGAAACATCAGCATACAGTTGGTTAACAATAATCTGCAGATTAACCGCGCCGTTAGGCCCGATCATATAGCCCCGCGCCGTCATCTGTTTTTCCAGGACTTCTTGTAACAGGAAGCGTAAATCGCGGGAGGCGGTTAACGTTACCAGCTGGTTGTTACGCGTGACTTTCGCTAACGCTTGATCCTGGCGCTGGTCCGCGCCGGTAATGCTAACGGTGACGCCCATCAGGCTCGGGTCCTGCTGTGGCAAGGTGATCTTCGGCGCGACGTCAATGGTCGTCGGCGGTGTGGCGCATCCTGCCAGCATAAACAGAGCGACTAACGGAAAGAGAAGTTTTTTTAACATATTCAGGCTCTCAATGACGCTTAAAACGTGATAGGTAAAAATTCCCGCCATCATAACACCGCTAACGGCGAGGGGAAGTGGTCAACGCAGGTAAATTCGTCGTAATGTCCGATTTGGTATTGATAACGGCGCGAGCGGGGATTTTGAGCGCTAAAAGAATGATTAAGGCAGTAAACTTCATACGTTTGGCTGAAATAATCAGACGAAAGCTAAATTTTTGTTGTCATGCTGTAATGGAAACGGTAAAAGCGGCTAGTATTTAAAGGGATGGGTGACATCACAGCGTTGTCGGAGGAGATTTTCATGATGATACGTGAGCAAATAGAAGAAAAATTAAGGACAGCGTTCGACCCCGTGTTTCTCGAAGTTGTGGATGAAAGCTATCGTCACAATGTTCCAGCAGGATCGGAAAGCCATTTTAAGGTCGTGCTGGTGAGCGATCGCTTTACAGGCGAACGTTTTCTTAATCGTCATCGGATGATTTACGGTACGTTAACGGCGGAACTTTCCACAACCGTACATGCGCTGGCACTGCATACTTATACCCTCAAAGAGTGGGAAGGGTTGCAGGATACTATCTTCGCGTCGCCTCCTTGTCGCGGCGCGGGAAGCATCGCGTAGCAAAACGGATTTGCAACTACCTCCGCTTTTCCAGTATGTTGCTACAGAATTATGTGAAAACGGCCTGCGGGCCGTTTTGTTTTGTCTGAATTTTGAGCGTGTCGTACAGTATTCAGACAAAAATTAGCCGAGAATTGTGAAAACCGCCGCAGCATCGCACAATCACCGTTCTCGACTCACAAAAGTGATGCCGCTATAATGCGCCGTCTTATATATGAACGTCTTCGGGATGATTCTGACGACAGGGAATGTGATTGATTATGAGAACATCCCGGTTCCGCGAAGCAAATAGCACGTGCTTGCGGAGTAGAGTTGACCGAGCACTGTGATTTTTTGAGGTAACAAGATGCAAGTTTCAGTTGAAACCACTCAGGGCCTTGGCCGCCGTGTAACGATTACAATCGCTGCTGACAGCATCGAGACCGCTGTAAAAAGCGAGCTGGTCAACGTAGCGAAAAAAGTACGTATTGACGGCTTCCGTAAAGGCAAAGTACCGATGAATATCGTCGCTCAGCGTTATGGCGCTTCTGTTCGCCAGGACGTGCTGGGCGATCTGATGAGCCGCAACTTCGTTGACGCGATCATCAAAGAAAAAATTAACCCGGCAGGCGCGCCGAACTATGTTCCGGGCGAATACAAAGTGGGTGAAGACTTCACTTACTCCGTCGAGTTTGAAGTCTATCCGGAAGTTGAGCTGACCGGCCTCGAGTCCATCGAAGTTGAAAAGCCGGTTGTTGAAGTCACCGACGCTGACGTTGATGTGATGCTGGACACCCTGCGTAAGCAGCAGGCGACCTGGAAAGAAAAAGACGGTGCTGCTGATGCGGAAGACCGCGTGACCATCGACTTCACCGGCTCTGTAGACGGCGAAGAGTTCGAAGGCGGCAAAGCGACCGATTTCGTTCTGGCGATGGGCCAGGGTCGTATGATTCCGGGCTTTGAAGACGGCGTTAAAGGCCACAAAGCTGGCGAAGAGTTCACTATCGATGTGACCTTCCCGGAAGAGTACCATGCTGAAAACCTGAAAGGTAAAGCGGCTAAGTTCGTTATCAACCTGAAGAAAGTTGAAGAACGCGAACTGCCGGAACTGACCGAAGAATTCATCAAACGTTTCGGCGTTGAAGATGGTTCCGTAGCCGGTCTGCGCGCTGAAGTACGTAAAAACATGGAACGCGAGCTGAAAGGTGCGGTGCGTAACCGCGTTAAGTCTCAGGCGATCGAAGGTCTGGTAAAAGCTAACGACATCGACGTACCGGCTGCGCTGATCGACAGCGAAATCGACGTTCTGCGTCGTCAGGCTGCGCAGCGTTTTGGTGGTAACGAGAAACAGGCTCTGGAGCTGCCGCGCGAACTGTTCGAAGAACAGGCTAAGCGTCGTGTAGTTGTCGGTCTGCTGCTCGGCGAAGTCATTCGTACCAACGAGCTGAAAGCGGACGAAGAACGCGTTAAAGGCCTGATCGAAGAGATGGCGTCTGCTTACGAAGATCCGAAAGAAGTGATTGAGTTCTACAGCAAAAGTAAAGAGCTGATGGACAATATGCGTAACGTCGCTCTGGAAGAACAGGCTGTTGAAGCGGTTCTGGCAAAAGCGAAAGTGTCTGAAAAAGCCACTTCCTTCAATGAGCTGATGAACCAGCAGGCGTAATTTTTCGCGTTAAAAGCACGAAATTTGCACAAAAACCCGTCACCTTTCAGTGACGGGTTTTTTTTGTCACGCATTTTGCATGGTAAGGGTGCGAAAACCGCGTTTCAGTGTTAGCGTTAGAGCAAAAGATTGTTATGCTTGAATTATGGCGATGCCGTACCCATTACAGAGGGACTGGCTGATAATCCGTCCATCAGGTTACAATCAGTACAGCAGGTTTTTTCAATTTTTATCCAGGAGACGGAAATGTCATACAGCGGAGAACGAGATAATTTGGCCCCTCATATGGCGCTGGTGCCGATGGTCATTGAACAGACCTCACGCGGTGAGCGCTCTTTTGATATCTATTCTCGTCTACTTAAGGAACGCGTCATATTTCTGACCGGCCAGGTCGAAGACCATATGGCTAACCTGATCGTGGCGCAGATGCTGTTCCTGGAAGCGGAAAATCCGGAAAAAGATATCTATCTGTACATTAATTCTCCTGGCGGCGTAATTACTGCGGGGATGTCCATCTATGACACCATGCAGTTTATTAAGCCAGACGTTAGCACCATTTGTATGGGACAGGCGGCCTCTATGGGGGCGTTTCTGCTGACTGCCGGGGCGAAAGGCAAACGTTTCTGCTTGCCGAACTCTCGCGTCATGATCCACCAGCCGCTGGGCGGCTACCAGGGCCAGGCGACGGATATTGAAATTCACGCCCGCGAAATTTTGAAAGTAAAAGGGCGCATGAATGAACTTATGGCGCATCATACGGGTCAATCTCTTGAGCAGATTGAACGTGATACTGAGCGCGATCGCTTCCTCTCCGCGCCTGAAGCGGTAGAGTACGGTTTGGTTGACTCAATTTTGACCCATCGTAATTGATGCCCTGGACGCAAGTGTGCCGCTATACACTTCATCCTTCACGCTACCTCGGTGTTGGCTGCCAACGCGCCTCCCGGTGACTTACTTATGTAAGCGCCTGCGGAGTCGCTGAGTTGCCGCCTTGATGTAGCTCGAATGATTTTGTGTATATACTAATGAAGGGCGGCACAACGCTGATTAGCGGCTTGCGCCTGAGAATGGCATTTGCGTCGTCGTGTGCGGCACAAAGAACAAAGAAGAGGTTTTGACTCATGACAGATAAACGCAAAGATGGCTCGGGCAAATTGTTGTACTGCTCTTTTTGCGGCAAAAGCCAGCATGAAGTGCGCAAGCTGATTGCCGGTCCATCCGTGTATATCTGCGACGAATGCGTCGATTTATGTAACGACATTATTCGCGAAGAAATTAAAGAAGTTGCTCCGCACCGTGAACGTAGTGCGCTGCCGACGCCGCATGAAATTCGTACCCACCTGGACGATTACGTTATCGGCCAGGAGCAGGCGAAAAAAGTGCTGGCGGTGGCGGTCTATAACCACTACAAGCGTCTGCGTAACGGCGATACCAGCAATGGCGTCGAGTTAGGCAAAAGCAACATTCTGCTGATTGGACCGACCGGTTCCGGTAAAACGCTGCTGGCGGAAACGCTGGCGCGCTTGCTGGATGTGCCGTTCACTATGGCGGATGCGACCACGCTAACCGAAGCGGGTTACGTTGGTGAAGACGTCGAGAATATCATTCAGAAACTGTTGCAGAAATGCGACTACGACGTGCAAAAAGCGCAGCGTGGGATTGTCTACATTGATGAAATCGATAAGATTTCGCGTAAATCAGACAATCCGTCCATTACCCGCGATGTTTCCGGCGAAGGCGTACAGCAGGCGTTGCTGAAACTGATCGAAGGCACCGTCGCCGCGGTTCCACCGCAGGGCGGTCGCAAACATCCGCAGCAGGAGTTCTTACAGGTAGATACCTCTAAGATTCTGTTTATCTGCGGCGGCGCGTTTGCCGGTCTGGATAAAGTGATCGCTAACCGTGTTGAAACCGGCTCCGGCATTGGTTTTGGCGCGACGGTGAAAGCGAAGTCCGACAAAGCCAGCGAAGGCGAGCTGTTGTCGCAGGTTGAACCGGAAGATTTGATCAAATTTGGTCTGATTCCTGAGTTTATCGGTCGTCTGCCAGTGGTAGCGACGCTGAATGAACTCAGCGAAGAAGCGCTGATTCAAATCCTGAAAGAGCCGAAAAATGCGCTGACCAAGCAGTATCAGGCGCTGTTTAACCTGGAAGGCGTCGATCTGGAATTCCGTGACGAAGCGCTGGACGCTATCGCCAGGAAAGCAATGGCGCGTAAAACCGGCGCCCGTGGCCTGCGTTCTATCGTCGAAGCGGCGCTGCTGGATACCATGTACGATTTGCCATCTATGGAAGACGTCGAAAAAGTGGTGATCGACGAGTCCGTTATTGCCGGTCAGAGTAAGCCGTTGCTGATTTACGGCAAACCGGAAGCGCAGGCTTCTGGCGAATAATTAAACATTCATACAATCAGTTAGCCAAAAAAGGGGGGATTTTATCTCCCCTTTCGTTTTTCCTGTAAACACGCCGTTGAATGTGTGGGAAACATCCCCATATACTGACGTACATGTTATAGGTGGTATGGAGCACAGCTATACTATCTGATTACCTGGCGGACACTAAACTAAGAGAGAGCTCTATGAATCCTGAGCGTTCTGAACGCATTGAAATCCCCGTATTGCCCTTGCGCGATGTGGTGGTTTATCCGCACATGGTCATACCCTTATTTGTAGGGCGGGAAAAATCTATCCGTTGTCTGGAAGCGGCTATGGACCATGATAAAAAAATCATGCTGGTCGCCCAGAAGGAAGCATCGACGGATGAGCCGGGTGTAAACGATCTTTTCACCGTCGGGACCGTGGCCTCTATTTTGCAGATGCTGAAACTGCCTGACGGCACCGTAAAAGTGCTGGTCGAGGGGTTACAGCGCGCGCGTATTTCCGCGCTGTCTGACAACGGCGAACATTTCTCCGCGAAGGCGGAGTACCTTGATTCGCCAGCCATTGATGAGCGTGAACAAGAAGTGCTGGTGCGTACCGCTATCAGCCAGTTCGAAGGCTACATCAAGCTGAACAAAAAAATTCCGCCGGAAGTGCTGACGTCACTCAATAGCATTGACGACCCTGCACGTCTGGCTGACACCATCGCCGCGCATATGCCGCTGAAACTGGCGGATAAACAGTCCGTACTGGAGATGTCCGACGTTAACGAACGTCTGGAATATCTGATGGCGATGATGGAATCTGAAATCGATCTGCTGCAGGTTGAGAAACGCATTCGCAACCGCGTGAAAAAGCAGATGGAGAAATCCCAGCGCGAGTACTATCTGAACGAGCAAATGAAAGCGATTCAGAAAGAACTTGGCGAGATGGACGACGCGCCGGACGAAAACGAAGCGCTGAAGCGTAAGATCGACGCGGCGAAAATGCCGAAAGAGGCGAAAGAGAAAGCGGAAGCGGAACTGCAGAAGCTGAAAATGATGTCTCCGATGTCGGCGGAAGCGACCGTGGTGCGCGGCTACATCGACTGGATGGTGCAGGTGCCGTGGAATGCGCGTAGCAAGGTCAAAAAAGACCTGCGTCAGGCGCAGGAAATCCTCGATACTGACCATTATGGTCTGGAGCGCGTGAAAGACCGCATCCTTGAGTATCTCGCGGTTCAAAGCCGTGTAAATAAAATCAAGGGGCCGATCCTGTGTCTGGTGGGGCCGCCGGGGGTAGGTAAAACCTCGTTGGGCCAGTCCATCGCTAAAGCAACAGGGCGTAAATACATCCGTATGGCGCTGGGCGGCGTGCGTGATGAAGCGGAAATCCGCGGTCATCGCCGGACTTACATTGGCTCTATGCCGGGTAAACTGATCCAAAAAATGGCCAAAGTGGGGGTTAAAAACCCACTGTTCCTGCTCGATGAGATCGACAAAATGTCTTCTGACATGCGCGGCGATCCGGCTTCCGCACTGCTGGAAGTGCTGGATCCGGAGCAGAACGTGGCGTTCAGCGATCATTACCTGGAAGTGGATTACGATCTCAGCGATGTGATGTTCGTCGCCACTTCCAACTCCATGAACATTCCGGCGCCGCTGCTGGATCGTATGGAAGTGATCCGTCTGTCCGGTTATACCGAAGACGAGAAGCTGAATATTGCTAAACGTCACCTGCTGCCGAAGCAGATCGAGCGTAACGCGCTGAAGAAAGGCGAACTGACGGTCGACGATAGCGCGATTATCGGTATTATCCGCTATTACACGCGTGAAGCGGGCGTGCGTAGTCTGGAGCGTGAAATCTCCAAACTGTGCCGCAAAGCGGTTAAACAACTGTTGCTCGATAAGTCGTTAAAACATATCGAAATTAACGGCGATAATCTGCACGACTACCTCGGTGTGCAGCGCTTTGATTATGGCCGCGCGGATAGCGAAAACCGCGTAGGTCAGGTGACGGGGCTGGCGTGGACGGAAGTGGGCGGCGATCTGTTGACCATCGAAACCGCCTGCGTCCCGGGCAAAGGCAAGTTGACCTACACCGGCTCGCTCGGTGAAGTGATGCAGGAATCCATTCAGGCGGCGCTGACCGTGGTGCGTGCGCGCGCGGAAAAACTGGGTATTAATCCGGACTTTTACGAAAAACGCGATATCCACGTTCACGTGCCGGAAGGCGCAACGCCGAAAGACGGTCCAAGCGCCGGTATCGCGATGTGTACCGCGCTGGTTTCCTGCCTGACCGGTAATCCGGTGCGCGCAGATGTGGCAATGACCGGTGAGATCACGCTGCGTGGTCAGGTGTTGCCGATCGGCGGCCTGAAAGAAAAACTGTTGGCGGCGCATCGCGGCGGGATTAAAACGGTCTTAATTCCGTTCGAAAATAAACGTGACCTGGAGGAAATTCCGGACAACGTGATTGCCGATCTGGATATTCATCCTGTGAAGCGCATTGAGGAAGTTCTGACGCTTGCTCTGCAAAACGAACCGTCTGGAATGCAGGTTGTAACCGCAAAATAGTGACCTCGCGCAAATAGCGCTAATAAAAACAGGGCTGGCAGGCTATTTCGGACTTGCCAGCCTTTTTTTGTATAGCTAATTTAGATGGTTGATTGGGTCTGCCACCATTAACGGGTGTTGTAAGGGCGTGGCAGGCCTGATATAACTGCTGCGCGGTCGTACTTCGAAGGATTCAGGTGCGATATAAATTATAAAGAGGAAGAGAAGAGTGAATAAATCTCAACTGATCGAAAAAATTGCTGCAGGGGCTGATATCTCTAAGGCTGCGGCTGGACGTGCGTTAGATGCGATTATTGCTTCTGTTACCGAATCTCTGAAAGAAGGGGATGACGTTGCACTGGTAGGCTTTGGTACTTTTGCTGTTAAAGAGCGTGCTGCCCGTACTGGTCGCAACCCGCAAACAGGTAAAGAGATCACCATCGCCGCTGCCAAAGTGCCGAGTTTCCGTGCAGGTAAAGCGCTGAAAGACGCGGTAAACTAAGCGTGATCCCCTCGGGGGATGTGACAAAGTACAAGGGCGCATCAACTGATGTGCCTTTTTTATTGGCGATTCGGGACTTTCTGTGCGTTGCGGGCTGACAATTGCCCTCGTTTCTTGTCACAATAGGCTTTTGTGCGCCGCGTTCAGAAAATGCGATGCGCGTGAAGTCTCTATACGCAAATCATTCAGGTTGCGTCGACGCGGCGACTGAGCGAATCACTCGGTAGCCAGCGGAGAAGCCGCCTGAAAGATAAAGTGTAAAGTCACCTACAGCGGAGTGTGGTTACACCATGATGGACAGCTTACGCACGGCTGCAAACAGTCTCGTGCTCAAGATTATTTTCGTTATCATTATCGTGTCGTTCATTTTGACCGGCGTTAGTGGTTACCTGATTGGCGGAAGCAATAACTACGCCGCAAAAGTGAATGGCCAGGAAATCAGCCGGGCACAGTTTGAGAATGCGTTTAACAACGAACGTAACCGTATGCAGCAGCAGTTGGGCGACAGGTATTCTGAACTGGCGGCCAACGAAGGTTATATGAAAAGCCTGCGCCAGCAGGTGCTGAATCGTCTGATAGATGAAGCGCTGTTGGATCAATATTCCCGCGAACTGAAACTGGGCATCAGCGATGAGCAGGTAAAGCAGGCGATTTTCGCCACTCCCGCTTTTCAGGTGGACGGTAAGTTTGACAACAACCGCTATAACGCGATTGTGAATCAGATGGGAATGACCGCCGATCAGTACGCTCAGGCGCTGCGTAACCAGCTTACCACTCAGCAACTGATCAACGGCGTGGCCGGTACTGATTTTATGCTGAAAGGGGAAACCGACGAACTGGCGGCATTAGTCTCTCAACAGCGCGTGGTGCGTGAAGCCGTTATTGATGTCAACGCGCTGGCGGCGAAGCAGCAGGTGACCGATCAGGAAGTGTCCAGCTACTACGATCAGAATAAAGTCCGCTTTATGACGCCGGAACAGTTCCGCGTAAGCTATATCAAGCTGGATGCCGCGACGATGCAGGCACCGGTCAGCGATGCGGATATTCAGGCCTATTATGACCAGCATGTAGATCAGTTTACTCAGCCGGAGCGTATTCGTTACAGCATTATTCAGACCAAAACGGAAGATGATGCGAAAGCGGTACTGGATGCGCTGAACAAGGGCGAAGATTTCGCCACGCTGGCGAAAGAGAAATCTACCGATATCATCTCTGCGCGTAATGGCGGCGATATGGGCTGGCTGGAAGAGTCTGCCACGGTGCCGGAACTGAAAAACGCCGGATTAAAAGAAAAAGGCCAGATATCTGGCGTGATTAAGTCGTCTGTCGGTTTTCTGGTGGCGCGTCTGGATGATATTCAGCCTGCCAAAGTGAAACCGTTAAGCGAGGTTCGCGACGACATTGCCGCGAAAGTGAAACAAGAAAAAGCGCTGGATGCTTACTATGCGTTGCAGCAGAAAGTGAGCGATGCGGCAAGCAACGACAATGAGTCGTTAGCAGGCGCTGAACAGGTCGCTGGCGTAAAAGCCGTTGAAACCGGCTGGTTTAGCCGTGACACCTTACCGGAAGAGCTGAACTTCAAACCGGTAGCCGATGCTATCTTTAATGGCGGTCTGGTGGGCGAAAACGGTACGCCGGGGCCGAATTCAGACATTATCACCGTGGATGGTGACCGGGCTTTTGTCGTACGCGTGAGCGAACATAAACCTGAAGCCGTGAAGCCGTTGGCAGAAGTGAAAGAACAGGTCACTGCCCTGGTGAAGCATAATAAAGCGGAACAACAGGCGAAGCTGGATGCGGAAAAACTGCTGGTCGAGCTGAAAGCGGGCAAAGGCGCGGAAGCGATGAAAGCGGCGGGGCTGAGTTTTGGCGAGCCTAAAACGTTAAGTCGTACCAGTCAGGATCCGGTGAGTCAGGCGGCCTTTGCGTTAAGCCTTCCGACGAAAGATAAGCCAGTTTATGGCGTGGCGAACGATATGCAGGGTAACGTCGTTCTGCTGGCGTTTGACGAGGTGAAAGCGGGCGCCATGCCGGAAGCGCAGAAAAAAGCGATGGTGCAGGGCATCACGCAGAACAATGCGCAAATTGTCTTTGAGGCGCTGATGAGCAATCTGCGTAAAGAGGCGAAAATCAAAATCGGCGACGCTCTGGAACAGCAGTAATCGTCGAGGCGCTTCGCAAAAAATTGCAAAACGTTGTATCCCACAAAGGCCGCTTTCGCGGCCTTTTCCATTTCTGAGAATTGCCGTTTGTTCGTTTTTCTCCGCCCCGCTATCGTGGCTGCACTGTTAACAAACAAGGAGAAAACAGTATGAAACACGGAATTAAAGCACTGCTTATTACGCTTTCTTTAACCTGCGCGGGCATGGCCCATAGCGCGCTGGCGGCGACGCCTGTCGCAAAAAATGCAGCGGTGGAAACAAAAGCGGATACGCCTTCTTCATCCTCCGCCAAAGCGGCATTACCTGCTAAAGCCAGCGATGATGAAGGTACCAGGGTGAGCATTAATACCGCGTCTGCGGAGGATCTGGCGCGGGTGATGAACGGCGTTGGGCTGAAAAAAGCGCAGGCTATTGTGAGCTATCGGGAGGAGTATGGTCCTTTTAAAACGGTGGATGATTTAAAGCAGGTGCCGGGAATGGGAAGCGCGCTGGTGGAGCGTAATCTGGCAGTTTTAACATTGTAATCACTTGCACAGTGGCCAAAATTTGCCAGACTGTAGAGGTCATACCAGTTATGACCTCTGTACTTGTCGTTTACTTATAACAACAACGTAAGGTTATTGCGCTATGCAAACACAAATCAAAGTTCGTGGATATCATCTTGATGTTTATCAACATGTTAATAATGCCCGCTATCTGGAGTTTCTGGAAGAAGCCCGTTGGGATGGTCTGGAAAACAGCGACAGCTTTCAGTGGATGACGGCCCGCAATATTGCCTTTGTGGTGGTAAACATCAATATAAATTACCGTCGCCCGGCGGTATTGAGCGATCTATTGACCGTGACCAGCCAGGTACAACAGCTTAACGGTAAAAGCGGCGTATTAAGCCAGACGATTACGCTGGAGCCAGAAGGGCAGGTGGTGGCCGATGCGCTCATCACGTTTGTTTGTATTGATTTAAAAACGCAAAAAGCGCTGCCGCTGGAAGGCGAATTGCGTGAAAAGCTGGAACAGATGGTGCAATAACGCTTCGCAGTCTGATGGCGTTGAACTTGTCCGGCCTGGAGATATTGACCATGGTGAATATCGCCAGGCCGGATAAGGTGCGTGCGCCGCCATCCGGCAAAACAATCACCTTAACCCGGTTTTTTGCTTCATTGCCGCCATCACCGCCGCTTTATTCGACAGATAATGATTCAGGCCGTTAGCGCGCAGATTACAGGCTGCGCAATGACCACAGCCATCGCCTTTAATGCCGTTATAGCAGGTCAGCGTCTCTTCGCGAACCAAATCCAGTTGGCCCCAATAATCGGCCAGCGCCCAGGTTTCAGCTTTATCAATCCACATTAAGGGCGTTTCGAAACGGATATCTTTCGCCATGCCCAGATTCACCGCGTGATTCAGCGCTTTGACGAACTCATCGCGACAGTCTGGATAGCCGGAAAAATCGGTCTCGCAAACGCCAGTGATCACCGCTTCGGCTTTAACCTGATAAGCGTAAATCGCCGCCAGCGTCAGAAAGAGAATATTGCGTCCCGGTACGAAAGTATTGGGGATACCGTCAGCGTTCGGTTCATAGTCCGGCACCGGAATGCTATCCCGCGTCAGGCTGCTGACCGCCAGTTCGTTCAGCAAAGTGACATCCAGCACTTTATGCGCGCGTGCGCCAAGTTTTAACGCCAGCGCCCGCGCGACATCAATCTCTGCGCGGTGGCGCTGACCATAATCAAACGTGACACAATGCACTTCATCATACTGATGCCGCGCTTGCGCCAGACAAGTGGTGGAGTCCTGACCTCCACTAAATACAACAACGGCGCGTTTCATAGTTATCCTGATCAATGACGAAAGCCAATATGGTAACGCGTACGGATAATCCCGACCAGCTTCTTCACGGCGAAGGCGGCGGAAGCCAGGCTTCGCTAAATTCAAACCAGCCGCGAGGGGTGAGTCGAACGCCGTTAACGCCCGGTGGGGCGCTGATGCGATAGTGATAATTAAATAGTGGCGTAAGTGTGGCGTCATCCATCAGGTTAGCAAAAACTTGTTGTAGCGCGGCGCGGCGATCTTTTTCATTGGGCTGAATTTGCAGAGCGTCAAGCGTAGCCTGCAGATGGGAAAACGCAGGCGCGTCCAGGACATGTGACCAGATCTGATCGCAACGTAGCCACTGCTCCAGCGTATATTCCGGCGCTTCGCCGATCAGCCTGTCGCCCATCATCAGATCCGCTTGCGCCAACGCAGGGCAGTTATCCCAGTTTTTGGCATTATGAAAAATCAACGTTAACTCACAGCCGAGCGTCGCCAGGTAATGTCGAAGCTGTTCCGCCATCGTATGCAGCTCTACGGGAAGGTGATACGCCAGGGTAAGTTTTTTTGGCAATGGCGTTTCATCAACGTCCTGCCATTGCGGGATTGTCCAGCCGGGTAGCAGCCCCTGACTTGGCATAATCAAGTTCTCATCTACCGGCAAGGTTTTCAGCAGCGAAGTATGATGGATAATATGTATCAGACGCCGCGCCTGCTGTACGTTGAGCCGTGAGCCCTTTTTGAGGGTTAAATAACAAAAGCCCAGGCTGATACCACTACTTACCTGACTCAGCGTCGCCAGCTCTTCCGGTTTGCCGATGGCAATCTGCACCGGATGGCGGCAACTGGTGCCCAGATCCTGGGCAAACAGTTGCGGGGTGATCCAGAATTCAATCGCTTTCAGCAGCGGATGGCTGAGGTGATAATGGTCATGACTTTCCAGACGCACCAGTTCCGGCGTGAACAACGCCAGGCGAAAAGGACCGGTGCCGATAAGCGGCAGGTCAGGATGCGCCAGACCGCTACAATAGCTCGCCAGACGATGCGCCAGCCAGTAATCAGGTCGGTGAAGGAGAAAGGTCAGGCACTGAGGATGCGTTACTTCGATCCGTGCGACGCTAATAAACAATTTGCTTAGCGCCGGTAGGGTAAGCAGCCTTTCCAGGCGTTCGTGTAGCTGCGCGGTATCCACCGCATCGCCATTATGCCAGTGCAGCGTGGAGCGAATATAAAAATCCCAGCGTAAACCGTCGGCGGAAACCTCCCAGTGATGCGCCAAATCCCCGCAAGGATATTGACTGTCGCGGTCGAAGCGCGTTAACCCGGAAAAAACTTGCCCTGCGAGATGCTGTTCCGCGCGGCCTGGCAGGAAACCCGGCTGCAGCGGATCAAGCGGACGATAGTAGGGAATACGCAATGTCGGCGTATCGTTTTGCCATTGGCCGCCCATAAAAGGCTGGAGCATCGCCCGTAACTCGCCCGGCGCCAGCTGCGCCAGTTCCAGTACGTTGAGCTGCTGCCCTTTTTCCAGCGCCTGTTCCATCATGGCGGTGCGGAGCGATTCCGGCGTGACCAGAAACTGGAGCCGTCCACGTTTCCCGCGCCCGGACTGCGCCTCCCATCTTAGCCAACCCGCCTGCTGGGCCTGACGCAGCAGCGTTCGCAGATGGCGCTCGCTACAAAAACAGCGTTCGGCCAGTTCGCTAACGGTGACATGTTGCGTTTCCCCGGCGGAAGGCTGCCAGAGGCGTTGATATTGATTAAGCCGATTCAGTAGCCTCATAGAAACCCGGAACACTTCCTTTTATCTGTTCACTATTACTTCCGTATATCTCAGGTAATACTGAACAACAAGTTAACCGCGTCACAGTGTGGAGAAAGAGATGGCCCGTCTGGCAGCATTTGATATGGATGGCACGTTATTAATGCCCGATCACCATTTGGGTAGAGAAACGATCGCCACGCTGGCGCGTCTGCGCGAACGCGATATCACCCTGACATTCGCTACGGGTCGTCATGTGCTGGAAATGCGGCATATTCTGGGGACGCTTTCACTGGATGCTTATCTTATTACCGGTAACGGGACGCGAATTCACTCGCTGGAAGGCGACGTGCTGCATCGTCAGGATCTCGATCCTCAGGTTGCCGATACGGTGATGCACCATGCCTGGGATACCCGAGCCAGTATGCATGTGTTTAATGACAACGGCTGGTTTACAGGCCAGGAGATCCCCGCGCTACTCCAGGCGCACGTCTACAGCGGCTTTCGTTATCAGGTTATCGATATAAAAAGTATTCCGGCCCATCAGGTGACGAAGATCTGTTTTTGCGGCGATCATGACGATCTGATCCGTTTGCGCATTCAGCTCAATGAGGCGCTGGAAGAACGCGCGCACCTCTGTTTCTCTGCCGTCGACTGCCTGGAAGTGCTACCGCTGGGGTGCAATAAAGGATCGGCGCTGGCGGTATTGAGCAACCATTTAGGGCTTTCACTGGCAGATTGCATGGCGTTTGGCGACGCGATGAACGATCGGGAAATGCTGGGCAGCGTCGGGCGGGGGCTCATTATGGGCAATGCCATGCCGCAGCTTATCGCCGCGCTGCCACACCTTTCGGTTATCGGACATTGTGGTAATCAAGCGGTATCACACTTTTTGACGCATTGGCTGGACAATCCGCATCTACCTTATTCCCCCGAATGAGAGATCTCTTCCAGCAAGCCAGACATTCAGTCTGGCTTTTTTTTGGTTTCTAGTCGCCGGTAAGTAATTTTGCGATGGCCGCTGACCACGGCGTCAAATCGCCGATATGGTCGCTAACCCAGGCCGGATGGTAATAGGTATCCAGATAGCGATCGCCGCTATCGCACAATAACGTCACGATAGCGCCGGTTTCTCCAGCCTCGCGCATCCGGGCCGCTAGCTGCAGCGCTCCCCACATATTCGTGCCGGTAGAGGCGCCGACTTTACGGCCTAGCTGCGTTTCCAGCCAGTGTGCGGTGGCAACGCTGGCGGCGTCCGGCACGCGCAGCATCTCATCCACGACATCCGGAATAAAAGAAGGCTCTACTCGCGGACGACCAATTCCTTCAATTTTACTGCCTACCGGGCTGCGTAATGAAGCGTCGCGATCCTGCCAGTAAGGTAAAAAGACGGAATTTTCCGGATCCACCACCATGAGCTGAGTATCATAGCCCTGGCAGCGAATATAGCGCCCAATCGTCGCAGAGGTTCCGCCCGTTCCGGCGCTCATGACGATAAATCGCGGTACTGGATGGGGTTCGTTGCGCATCTGGCGGAAAATACTGTCGGCAATATTATTGTTGCCCTGCCAGTCGGTAGCTCGTTCTGCGTAGGTAAACTGGTCCATATAGTGACCGTTCAGTTCATGCGCCAGCCGCTCGGAGGCGGCATAAATTTCGCAGGCGCTCTCCACAAAATGACAGTGGCCGCCGTAAAATTGAATCTGTTCGATTTTACGTTTTGCGGTACAGGCGGGCATGACGGCGATGAACGGCAGTCCCAGTAAACGCGCGAACCAGGCTTCGGAAATCGCCGTTGAGCCTGATGACGCTTCAATAATCGGAGTGCCTTCTTTAATCCAGCCATTGCACAGCCCATAAAGGAACAGCGAGCGCGCCAGACGATGCTTGAGGCTACCGGTGGGATGCGTGCTTTCGTCTTTCAGGTAAAGCTGGATACCTGGAAATGCCGACAGGGGCAAACGAATAAGATGCGTATCCGCCGAGCGCTGGTGGTCAGCGTTAATTTCATTAATGGCATTTTTAACCCAATTGCTACTCATCATTAATATCCATTTATCATTTTGTGCCAAGAGTAGCGAAAAGTACGGAAAAAATTGTTGCTATTTGACCTTTAAATTACAATGTAAGGAGAAAAATATTCTCTATGGAGTGGGTATGTTAGATAAAATTGACCGTAAACTGCTTTGCTTATTGCAGCAGGACTGTACCCTCTCTTTGCAGGCGCTGGCGGATGCCGTTAATCTGACGACAACGCCTTGCTGGAAGCGGCTTAAACGCCTGGAAGATGACGGTATCCTGCTTGGCAGGGTCGCGCTGCTGGACCCGGAAAAACTGGGCCTGGGATTAACCGCTTTTGTGTTGATAAAAACGCAGCACCACAGCAGTGAATGGTACTGTCGGTTCGTGACCGTCGTCTCTGAGATGCCGGAAGTGCTTGGCTTCTGGCGGATGGCGGGGGAATACGACTATCTGATGCGAGTTCAGGTGGCCGACATGAAGCGGTATGACGACTTCTATAAACGTCTGGTCAATAGCGTCCCAGGACTGTCAGACGTCACCTCCAGTTTTGCGATGGAACAGATTAAGTACACCACCTCTCTGCCCATTGAATAATTCTCCCGGTATTGCCGGAAATCATATCAGGAAATAACGCGTGCGATTATTTGCTCAATTAAGCTGGTACTTTCGCCGGGAATGGCGTCGCTATCTTGGCGCAGTGGCCCTGCTTATGCTTATTGCGATGCTACAGCTAATCCCGCCCAAAGTGGTGGGGATTGTCGTGGATGGCGTAACCGCACAGCAGTTTACTCCAGGCCGAATAGCGATGTGGATTGGCACCATTGCCCTGATCGCCGTAGTGGTCTATTTGTTGCGCTATGTCTGGCGCGTGCTGCTATTTGGCGCCTCTTATCAATTAGCCGTTGAACTGCGTGAAGATTATTATCGCCAGTTGAGTCGTCAGCATCCTGAATTTTATCAGCGCCATCGGACGGGCGATCTTATCGCGCGTGCGACGAATGATGTGGATCGCGTCGTATTTGCAGCGGGCGAGGGCGTTCTGACGCTGGTTGACTCGCTGGTAATGGGCTGTGCGGTACTGATTGTCATGTCGACGCAAATTAGCTGGCAGCTAACGCTATTAGCACTGTTGCCGATGCCTGTGATGGCGCTGATGATCAAACGTTACGGCGATCGGCTGCATGATTATTTCAAACTGGCGCAGGCCGCCTTCTCCAGCCTGAACGATCGCACGCAGGAGAGTCTGACCAGCATCCGCATGATCAAAGCGTTTGGTCTGGAGGATCGCCAGTCTTCGCTGTTTGCGGCGGATGCCGAAGATACCGGCAAGAAAAATATGCGCGTGGCGCGTATTGACGCGCGTTTTGATCCAACCATTTACATCGCCATTGGCATGGCGAACCTGCTTGCGATTAGCGGCGGAAGCTGGATGGTGGTTAACGGCAGCCTGACGCTGGGCGAACTCACCAGCTTTATGATGTATCTGGGGTTGATGATTTGGCCGATGCTGGCGCTGGCCTGGATGTTTAATATCGTGGAGCGGGGTAGCGCCGCATACAGCCGCATCCGCGCCATGCTGGCGGAAGCGCCGGTAGTTAAGGATGGCGAAGAGCCGGTCCCGGCGGGGCGCGGCGAACTGACGGCGGCCATTCGTGAGTTTTGCTATCCGCAAACGACGCATCCGGCGCTGGAGAATGTGAACTTTCGTCTTAAACCGGGTCAGATGCTGGGGATATGCGGTCCGACCGGCGCGGGGAAAAGCACAATATTGTCGCTTATCCAGCGCCATTTTGATGTGACGCAGGGAGAGATCCGATTCCATGACATGCCGTTGACGCATCTGCAACTGGATAGCTGGCGTAGCCGACTGGCGGTCGTCAGCCAGACGCCGTTTTTGTTCTCGGACTCTATTGCCAATAATATTGCGCTCGGACGCCCGGAGGCGACTCAGGAGGAGATTGAACAGGTGGCGCGTTTAGCCAGCGTACATGAGGATATTCTCCGCTTGCCTCAGGGCTACGACACGCAGGTAGGTGAACGTGGCGTCATGTTATCGGGAGGGCAAAAACAGCGTATCTCGATTGCCAGAGCGCTACTGTTGAATGCGGAAATTCTGCTTCTTGATGATGCGCTCTCAGCAGTAGATGGCCGCACGGAGCATCAGATTTTGCATAATTTGCGCCAGTGGGGCGAAGGGCGTACGGTCATCATCAGCGCGCATCGTTTATCCGCGCTGACCGACGCCAATGAAATTATCGTTATGCAACATGGTCATGTTGTTCAGCGCGGCGATCACGATCAACTGGCGCAGCAGATTGGCTGGTATCGCGATATGTATCGCTATCAGCAACTGGAGGCCGCTCTGGATGACGCGCCGGAACGCGGCGAGGAGGCGGTGAATGCGTAGTTTTGGACAGCTATGGCCGACGCTGAAACGGTTGCTGGCGTATGGCTCGCCATGGCGAAAACCGCTCTCTGTCGCGGTGATGATGCTGTGGATTGCGGCGGCGGCGGAGGTTAGCGGTCCGCTGCTGATCAGCTATTTCATTGATAACATGGTGGCCCGCCACCATTTACCGTTGGGCAAGGTCGCGGGGCTGGCGGCCGCCTATGTGGGGCTACAATTTCTGGCGGCGGGTCTGCATTACGCCCAGTCTTTATTATTTAACCGGGCGGCCGTTGGCGTGGTTCAGTCCTTGCGCACGGACGTCATGGATGCCGCCTTGCGCCAGCCGCTAAGCGCCTTCGACACACAGCCTGTCGGACAATTAATTTCACGCGTGACCAACGATACGGAAGTCATCCGCGATCTGTACGTCACGGTCGTCGCAACGGTATTACGTAGCGCGGCGTTGATCGGCGCCATGCTGGTCGCCATGTTCAGCCTTGACTGGCGGATGGCGCTGGTGGCGATTTTGATTTTTCCGGCGGTATTGACCGTGATGGTCATTTATCAGCGCTACAGCACGCCGATTGTACGCCGCGTGCGGGCATACCTGGCGGATATTAACGACGGCTTTAACGAAATCATCAACGGGATGAGCGTAATTCAGCAGTTTCGCCAGCAGGCGCGCTTCGGCGAACGCATGGGCGAGGCCAGCCGCTCGCACTACATGGCGCGGATGCAGACGCTACGCTTAGACGGCTTTTTATTGCGTCCGCTGCTTAGCCTCTTTTCCGCGCTCATTTTATGCGGTTTGTTGATGCTTTTCAGCTTTACGTCTGCCGGCACGATTGAGGTCGGGGTGCTGTATGCGTTCATTAGCTATTTGTCACGTCTGAACGAGCCGCTCATTGAACTGACCACCCAGCAATCCATGCTACAGCAGGCGGTTGTGGCGGGAGAGCGTGTTTTTGAACTGATGGATCGCCCGCGCCAGCGCTATGGCAGCGACGACAGGCCGTTACAAAGCGGGGCGATTGATATTGATCATCTGTCGTTTGCTTACCGCGACGATAATCTTGTTTTACAGGACATTACGCTATCAGTACCGTCCCGTAGCTTTGTGGCGCTGGTGGGGCACACCGGCAGCGGGAAGAGCACGCTCGCCAGCTTATTAATGGGGTATTACCCCCTGACACAAGGCGAAATTCGGCTGGATGGGCGAGAAATCGCCTCTCTTAATCATCGCGTTTTACGCCAGGGCGTGGCGATGGTTCAACAGGACCCGGTAGTGATGGCGGATACCTTTCTGGCTAATGTGACGCTGGGGCGCGATGTCTCCGAGGCGCAGGTGTGGCAGGCGCTGGAAACGGTACAACTGGCAGATCTGGCGCGCGGCCTGAGCGACGGGCTGCATACGCATCTCGGCGAGCAGGGAAATACGCTGTCCGTCGGGCAAAAACAGCTATTGGCGCTGGCGCGCGTGCTGGTTGACGCCCCGCAAATATTAATTCTTGATGAAGCGACGGCCAGCATCGATTCCGGCACTGAGCAGGCGATACAGCAGGCGCTGGCGGCGATTCGCGAGCGCACCACGCTGGTGGTTATTGCCCATCGGCTATCGACAATCGTGGAGGCGGATACCATTCTGGTTCTCCATCGCGGCCAGGCGGTGGAGCGCGGGACGCATCAACAATTGCTGGCGGCGCAAGGGCGCTACTGGCAAATGTATCAATTACAGTTAGTTGGCGAGGAGTTAGCCGCCAGCGTACACGAAGAATCCGGCCCTGCGGCGTAAGGTTTGGCGCCACAGAGCAAAACCTCGCCCATCATGCACCGTCATGGTGCGTTTTTCTTTCCCTGCTTCGATTTTGGGGCGCGTCAATATAAAGAGGCGCCGCTAACCGCGCTTTTCCTCGCTCGCCAGCTTCTGGCACATCCTTTGCAATATCCATTCTGAAGAGTCCATGCGCGGCGGCAGCCGTTACCTAATTCTGACTGGAGGGTTCTATGAAGCTGGTTACCGTGATTATCAAACCGTTCAAGCTGGAGGACGTGCGGGAGGCGCTTTCTTCCATTGGCATTCAGGGACTGACCGTCACCGAAGTGAAAGGGTTTGGCCGTCAGAAAGGACACGCCGAACTGTATCGCGGCGCGGAGTACAGCGTGAATTTCCTGCCGAAGGTCAAAATTGATGTGGCTATCGCCGACGACCAACTGGAAGAGGTGATCGATATCATCAGTAAAGCGGCTTACACCGGAAAAATTGGCGACGGCAAAATTTTCGTCGCGGAGCTCATGCGCGTTATTCGGATTCGTACCGGCGAAGCTGACGAAGCAGCGCTGTAAGACCCGCCACACAGCAACAGGAAATGAAAAAATGAAGATAGCGATGATAAAAACCACACTGGCTTCACTGGCGCTGCTGCCTGGGCTAACGATAGCCGCGCCAGCGGTTGCCGATAAAGCGGATAGTGCTTTTATGATGATTTGCACCGCGCTGGTGCTGTTCATGACGATACCGGGTATCGCGCTGTTTTACGGCGGATTAATTCGCGCCAAGAACGTGCTGTCAATGTTAACGCAAGTGACCGTCACCTTTGCGCTGGTCTGTATTTTATGGGTGGTGTACGGCTATTCGCTGGCTTTTGGCGAAGGGAATCATTTCTTCGGTAATGCTGATGGGGCGATGTTGAAGAATATCGCGTTGACGGCGGTAACGGGTACGATTTATCAGTATATTCATGTCGCATTTCAGGGATCTTTCGCCTGTATTACCGTCGGGCTGATTGTCGGCGCGCTGGCGGAGCGTATTCGTTTTTCGGCGGTACTGATTTTTGTCGTGGTGTGGTTCACGCTCTCTTATATTCCGATTGCGCACATGGTGTGGGGCGGCGGCCTGCTGGCTGCTCACGGCGCGCTGGATTTTGCCGGTGGTACGGTGGTGCATATTAACGCCGCTATCGCCGGGCTGGTAGGGGCTTATTTAATTGGCAAACGCGTCGGCTTTGGGAAAGAAGCATTTAAACCCCATAACCTGCCGATGGTCTTTACCGGTACTGCGATTCTGTATATCGGCTGGTTTGGATTTAACGCGGGTTCTGCGGGGAGCGCAAACGAGATAGCAGCGCTGGCCTTTGTGAACACCGTGGTGGCGACCGCCGCCGCGATTCTGGGGTGGATTATCGGCGAGTGGACGCTACGCGGTAAGCCTTCCCTGCTGGGAGCCTGTTCCGGCGCGATTGCCGGTCTGGTCGGCGTGACGCCAGCCTGTGGCTATGTTGGCGTTGGCGGCGCGCTGGTTATCGGCGTTATTGCGGGTCTGGCGGGATTGTGGGGAGTCACCATGCTTAAACGTCTGTTACGGGTAGATGATCCGTGCGACGTATTTGGCGTTCACGGCGTTTGCGGAATAGTCGGCTGTATCCTGACCGGCGTTTTTGCCGCCAGTTCGCTGGGCGGCGTTGGCTTTGTCGACGGCGTTACGATGGGACATCAGGTGATGGTACAGCTGGAAAGTATTGCTATTACGGTCGTCTGGTCCGGTATTGTCGCGTTTGTTGGTTACAAACTGGCGGATATCCTTGTTGGACTGCGTGTACCGGAAGAGCAGGAGCGCGAGGGGCTGGATGTGAACAGTCACGGCGAGAATGCGTATAACGCGTGATTGCGCAACATGCCTGATGGCGCTGCGCTTACCCGGTCTACCGTAGGCCGGATAAGCGCAGCGTCATCAGGCCATTAACGCCGCATAGCGGCATGTTTTTTAATTGTGATTACGCATTACCCCTTCCTGCACGGTTGAAGCGACCAGCGCGCCATCCTGAGTATAAAATTCGCCGCGAACAAAACCCCGGGCGCTGGAGGCGGAAGTGCTCTCCACGCTATAAAGTAGCCATTCATTAAAATTGAACGGACGATGGAACCACATAGAGTGATCGATCGTGGCGATCTGAATGCCCTTTTCCAGAAAACCGATGCCGTGAGGCTGAAGCGCGACGGGAAGGAAATTCAGATCCGAGGCGTATCCCAGTAAATATTGATGGACGCGAATGTCATCCGGAACGGTGCCGTTGGCGCGAATCCATACCTGACGCACAGGCGCGGCGACATGACCTTTCAACGGATTGTGAAATTCGACGGGACGAATTTCCAGCGGGCGATCGCAGAGAAACTTTTCTTTCAGAATCGGCGGCAGTAAATGCGCCAGCGATTGCGCGATTTCCGTTTCTGACGGTAGCCCTTCCGGCCCGACTGCCGTCGGCATGGTTTTTTGATGTTCGAAACCCGGTTCCGGCGCCTGGAATGAGGCGGTCATATAAAAGATGGGTTTCCCGTTCTGAATAGCGGCAACGCGGCGGGCGCTGAAGCTGTTCCCATCGCGCAGCACTTCTACGTCATAGATAATGGGTTTTTGGCTATCGCCTGGCCGCAGAAAATAGCTGTGGAATGAATGCACCAGTCGTGCTTCCGGCACCGTTTCTTTGGCGGCATAGAGTGCCTGGCCCACCACCTGACCGCCAAATACCTGGCGCAGTCCTAAGTCTTCACTTTGGCCCCGAAAGAGTCCTTCTTCAATTTTTTCCAGATTCAATAATGTCAGCAAATTATTCAGTGTCTGACTCATACATACTCTCCAGGTGACAACGATGCCGAAGCGAGGTAGGGCAGAGTATAACGCAATTTTGCAAGTGGTCCGATGGGTACAAAAGTCTGAATAACAGACCAATTCTAGGCAAAAATGAGTGACATGTGCCACACTTAATCACGTTATGTTTCTGTTAACCACTCTTCCGGCGGGGGGAAAGGCCTGCTGGTGCATTGATGATAAGGAGAATTGAATGAAACTCGTGCACATCGTAAGTGGTTTAGCGGTTGCGATATCTCTGGCGGCCTGCGCTGATAAAAGCGCTGATATCCAGACGCCTGCGCCAAACCCTAACATGTCGATTACAGCTAACCAGTCTACTATTCAGCAACCCAATGTTTCCGGTACCGTCTGGATCCGCCAGAAGGTCGCTCTGCCGCCAGATGCGGTGCTGACCGTGACGCTTTCAGATGCTTCGCTGGCTGATGCGCCGTCTAAGGTGCTGTCGCAAAAAGCGGTACGTACCGAAGGTAAACAGGCGCCTTTCAGTTTTGTGTTGCCGTTTAACCCATCAGATATTCAACCTAACGCGCGCATTCTCCTGAGCGCGGCCATCACCGTTGATAATAAGCTGGTATTTATTACCGATAGCGTGAAACCGGTGATTAACAATGGCGGCACTAAAGCGGATCTGACGCTGGTACCGGTACAGCAAACGGCGGTGCCTGTGCAGGCCAGCGGCGGTGCGACGACGACGGTTCCATCGACCTCACCGACCCAGGTCAATCCGTCTTCTGCCGTTCCTGCGCCTACCCAGTATTAATCCTGCGCCAACCCTCTCCGTTACGGAGAGGGTTAATACACCCAGCGATAGCGTTGTAAATCGATTTGTCCGCTTCCCGACACCACCACGCCTTCCGCCAGTAATGCCTGACGTTGCCGCTGTAGATCCGGCCCGGTAAGTGATATTGCGCCGTGGCGGTTCACCACCCGATGCCATGGTAAAGTGCTGCCTTCCGGCAGACGTTTTAAAACTCCGCCGACCTGACGCGCCGCCCGAGGGGAACCGGCAAGCCGGGCGACATCACCGTAGGTCGTGACAAATCCTTCCGGGATCGAGGCGACGATTTGCCAGACGCGTTGAGGAAAAGTGTCCTGAATATCCATAATAGAATCCTGCGTTAATGCTTCAGGATAATCTGGAATAAGGGGGGAGGAAAGCCCGGATGCGCAAGAAACCAGCATCCGATGCCTGATGGGTTGCAATTGCACGATATAGCAGTGATAATGCGCCTGCGCGTTGGTTCACAACGCTCTCAATGGGGGCTCTGTTGGTTCTCCCGCAACGCTACTCTGTTTACCAGGTCAGGTCCGGAAGGAAGCAGCCAAGGCAGATGACGCGTGTGCCGGGATGTAGCTGGCAGGGCCCCCACCCATTTGTGCCTCTCCACACTGTTCTTTTCTGCTGTGCGACGTTATAGCCGCTGTTCCGCCCAAAGAATAAATGCCGTAGCGGGTAGGGGCTTACTGTATAACCAGCCCTGACCATAATGTACGCCATGCTGGCGTAGCCACTGTTCTTGCCTGGTCGTTTCGATGCCTTCTGCGACCATCTTGAGTTTGAGCGTTTTCGCCATTTCAATAATATGCGGCGTGACGTTTTTATATTCCAGCGCATCGACAAAAGATTTATCAATTTTAAGGACATCCACATCCAGATTTTGTAAGTAGCTGAGGCTGGAATAGCCGGTGCCAAAGTCATCAATATAAATGGAATGTCCCGCGTTACGGTATCTGGCGACAATGGGCGCGCTGGTTTTCGGATCGGCGAACTCGCGCTCCGTTAACTCAAGCGCGATTTGCGACGGAGAAATTTGGCTACGGTTCAGCAGCGTGCTTAACAGCGTCGGCAACGTTTCCGACGCCAGATCGGATGCCTCAAGATTGATTGAAATATGTTGTTCGGGATGGGACTTTAACCAACTCCCCATGTCTTCAAAAACGGTGTCGATGATTAGCCGGGTTAGCGGCTCCGTGAGCCCGGTTTGTTCAGCCAGCGCGATAAAAATTTCCGGCGAAAGGAAAGTGCCGTCCGCCTGTTGCCAGCGAGCTAAGGCTTCGGCACCGACAATTTTTCCGCTGCTCAGGGAGACAATAGGCTGATAGTGTACGTTAATTTCGCGATTGTCTATCGCATCCTGGAGACGGTGGCGGGGCGACTGTAGCCGACGCAAAATACGCAGAATAAAGGCCGCGGCCAGCAGACCCGTTACGATGCCCGCCGGTAGCCAGATAAACGCCTGTCGATACCAGCTCCTTTCCAGCGGAGCGGTCGGTGCCCAGCTTACGATAGTAATGCCCATTTCCGGAAAGGGGTGGATAGCATACTGAATGCCTCGGTTTTCCAGCCGCAGGGGCGTCTCATGGTGAATGAGCGGAAGAATAGCGGGGTCAAGGTTACCGCTGCTGGCAACCACAGTATTGCGTTCCCGGCCAATAATAGCGACGTCAATCGGCCATGCGCCAAACGGAATCACATCGATAAAGGACGCCGGGTCGATCATCACGATATAGCTGTCGCTCCCGAGTGCCGCCATATAGCGTTTTATACCCAGATCGTTTTGCGCCGTAAACCAGGCGTGATAACCGTCGCGAGTGATTTTCATGGGCGGAGGGAACGCGGGAATATGGCTCTCTTTTTCAAGTGAGGAACAAACGGGAATCGAATTTTTAAGATACAGAACTTCCTGGACATACCGAAAGCTATAAGACACGCGGCGCATGGCGAGTAAATGGGCGCTGCTGCAGGGCTCGCCTTTAAAGGAGGCAATATGCGTTAACGCGGCTTTTGCCTGGTCACTGACCCTTTCTGTACGTAGCGCCACCCGGGACGAGAAGATATCCAGCTCTTCATTAAACCTTTTTTCAACTTGACGGTGCGCCAGCCACAGACTCAATCCTATCGGGAAAAGGACAGACAGGATAAGCACTCCCGTTACCAGGCTGACCAGATGTCGTGTTGTCACAGTGATGTCCTTATAAACACAGCGTAGAGAAAGTATATCCGATCGTAAATCGCGCCCTCGAATGATAAAGCTATTTTATCGATTTTACAGATACAGGGGCCAGACTAACGCGTTACGCCACATTGCTTTTGCCGCCAGGAAGAGATCGTGAATGTTTACCGGTTGAAAAAGGAGCGTTGATAGCGTATTTTATTGTTATGTTATAACATAATTGAGAGAGCGCAATGAAACCTGATATTCATCCTGTATACCGCACCGTCGTATTTCACGACACCAGCGCAAATGAATATGTGAAAGTGGGATCAACTATCAAAACTGAACGTGAAATCGAACTGGACGGCGTGACATATCCGTATGTCACTATTGATGTGTCATCAAAATCGCATCCTTTTTATACCGGTAGACAGAAAACGTTTGATAGCGAAAGTAGCGCCGCACGCTTCCAGAAACGTTTCGGTCATTTTATCGGCGCTAAAAGGGGGTAAATGAAATGCAGGTGTTAAACTCACTTCGCAATGCAAAACAACGGCATCCGGATTGCCAGATAGTCAAACGCAAAGGGCGCTTATACGTGATTTGTAAAACAAATCCGCGTTTTAAGGCGGTCCAGGGGCGTAAAAAAAGACGTTAAAAGCCAACGGTTCAGGGAAAGCAGTGCGTACCAGGGAGGGTGCGCACTTTTTTATTACCGGCTGGCTTCTGCGCGGGCCAGCGTAAAAATATCGTAGAAGGAAAGTTCGCCCTTACGGGCAACCATTTTTTGCAGCTGGACTTTATGTGCATTATCCACCTGTGGAGACTGAAGAATCGTCTCAATGAGCGTGGGGGGAACAAAGCGGGTGTTGTACCATTCGCCGTTGTAACAGACCCGGAGGTCCAGCACATCGATGTCGTTATAGTGATAACGCGGGGCGATGTCGAAAAAGAAGAAGCCATTAAATACGATAAATAACACCACTAACAGCCACACTGACCCCACCAGCGTTTCTGATTGCAGCATGACCGCCAGCGTCGCAAACCAGGCTGCATACATCGCGATAAATAACCCAGGATGCTTGCGGATAAAACTGATACTAAAACGCGGCCTGTTATCGCGTTTTTCACGGATGTTTAAGTCATCAATAGTTTCGCTAAGCAGGCGCTGTATCTCTGTCATCTTTTGCCTTCATGATTTCTGCGACATAGGGGGTAATAACAGCCCATTTTAAAGGGAGGTGTAACGTGAAAAAAGTAACAGATTAACCACGAATTAGCATAACAGTTATCATTTTGACTACAATTTTTTAATGATTCGCGCCGGATTTCCGCCTACCACGACGTCTGGCGGTACGTTTTTTATCACCACAGCGCCTGAAGCGACGACGACGTTATCGCCGATGGTTACGCCCGGATTAACGACGGCTCGTCCGCCTATCCAGACGTTATTTCCGATAGTGACGGGTTTACCTAATTCTCTGCCGCTGTTGCGTTCGACGGCGTCCAGCGGGTGCGTGGCGGTATAGATATGTACCCCTGGCGCGAGCATACAATTATCGCCAATATGAATTGGGCAAACATCAAGCATGACGCAGTCGAAGTTAGCGTAAAAGGAGTGACCAAGAAAAATATTATAGCCGTAGTCGCAACGAAAGGAAGGTTCAATATAGGCGTCTTCGCATCGACCCAACAGGTCGCGTAAAATCGCCTGACGCTTATTTATTTCATCAGGCGTAGTATAATTGTATTGATGGATGAGTTGACGCGCCCGCAGTCGATCCTGGCATAAAGTTTCATCGGTCGGGCAATACAGTGCCCCAGCGATCATTTTTTGTTTTTCGTCACTCATCGCGCGCTCCCCTTGGTGGATATTATCGCAATAGAAGCAATAATAAAGTATTAGAGGGAACGTTCCCCGCTATTGGTATGTGATCTATATCACTGTTCTATAATAGCCCGTTGTGTTATTAGCCTGAACGAGGAGGCAGATAACATCTGTGTGTTCTCTAAAAAGTAATGTAGCGTGATTAACGAATGAATTTCCATACTGAAGAGGGGATCTTGTCGTAGAGTTTGTTCATCGTCAATTCTGCAAGACGGTGATCCGCAGCTGAGTAAAATACAGCCAGCTCATTGTCGGACAATTCATATTTATTTTTCTCAATGACGCGCTCCAGAGTGTCAATTGTCTGACAGCGCCGTAAACGCATCAAATAATCAGTTTTAGTTAATGGTTTATCAGACATAAATTCTACCTATGATTGTAATAATTTTTAACAAGACAAACTAACAGGATTGGCCCTGGTGGCGTTGACGAAACAACGGAACAGGCGGTTGCCCGATTTACGCCATTTTTGCAAATCCTGCGTATTAATACCATAGCTGCTGAACAACATAAAGGTGTCGTCCAGGTATTCATCTATCTGCGCAATCAATTTATTGTCTTCATTGTACTTAATTTTATAATTAAGCGCGAAAGTTGCAATATGCTCTATCAGCTCATTGAGCTGCAGGTTGACTGCTGAGGTCGGGTCATTAACCCAGCCATGGTTGCTTTCTTCAAGGTTTGCAAGACAGTCATGATACAGGGTTTCGCAAAGAAATTTAAGCTGTGCTATATCATGTCTTTTGGGTGAGTATTCGTCCATAATGCATCCCCTTTTTAGTGGCTTAAACTAACCGAACACCTTCGGGATGGATACAACTAACTAACCTGGTACTTCCCACGTCACCTTATGATTTAACTATAATCTACTCTAAAAAACTTTTCATCGTCATATTACTAAAAATTACAATTGCGTGAAAGCCGCGTGTTGCCATACTTTTTCGAATTTTAACAGTGATCGTCGGTCGCCTAAAAAGGAACCAGTTTTATTGTTTGTGTAATCATTGGGTTAACGTTTTTTAGCTTTTCAGGCTAAAACAATAGACTCTGACAGGAGAAAATAGCCAGGAATATTCTTAATATTTCTTAATTAATGGCTGAATTAAGAAATGGCCAACTTTCCTAAGAAAAGCCTTTAACGCAGTAAGGATTATACCTTTTATTAATATGGCAAAAAATAATCAATCTAACAATAAGCGTATTTTATGATTTTTGCGTAAAAAAGGCCGCTTGCGCGGCCTTATCAACAGTGAGCAAATCAGCGATGTTCTGTCGAATGACTATGCTCAATATCTTCGCTTTTACGGCTAAAGCGGCGGCGTACCACCACGAAGAAGACCGGTACGAAGAAAATAGCCAGTACGGTTGCCGTTACCATCCCGCCCAGTACGCCAGTACCTACCGCATTCTGCGCGCCGGAACCCGCGCCGGAACTGATAACCAGCGGCATAACCCCCAGCATGAACGCTAACGAGGTCATCAGAATCGGGCGCAAACGCATCCGGACGGCCTCCAGCGTCGCTTCTACCAGACCTTTCCCTTCTTTATCCATTAAGTCTTTGGCGAATTCGACGATAAGTATCGCGTTCTTCGCCGACAACCCAATGGTTGTGAGCAGGCCCACCTGGAAGTAAACGTCGTTAGTCAGTCCGCGGAAGGTGGCAGCCAGCAGCGCGCCGATAACCCCAAGCGGAACAACCAGCATTACGGAGAACGGGATAGACCAGCTCTCATACAATGCCGCCAGACACAGGAAGACGACGATCAGCGAGATAGCATACAGGGCAGGGGCCTGGTTGCCGGACAACCGCTCCTGGTAGGACATCCCGGTCCAGTCATACCCAATGCCTGACGGCAGCTTGCTGGCCAGTTCTTCCATCATCGCCATCGCTTCACCAGTACTCTTGCCTGGCGCCGCCTGACCCAGAATTTCCATCGAAGGCAGACCGTTATAGCGTTCCAGACGTGGCGAACCATATTCCCAGCGGGAAGAGGAGAATGCGGAGAACGGCACCATCTGACCATCGCTACCACGAACGTACCAGTCGTTAATATCATCCGGCAACATGCGGTATTTCGCTTCGGACATCACGTAAACTTTCTTCACACGACCGCGATCGATAAAGTCGTTTACATAGCTGCCGCCCCATGCTGCGCCCAGCGTGGTATTAATGTCGCTAATAGACACGCCCAGCGCCTGAGCTTTTTCCTGGTCGATATCGATTTTAAACTGCGGCGTATCTTCCAGACCGTTAGGTCGAACGCCGACCAGCAGATCAGGATATTTCGCCACCTCGCCGAACAACTGATTACGCGCCTGGGTGAGTTTTTCATGACCAAGTCCCGCCTGGTCAATCAACTCGAAGTCAAACCCGGTTGCGGTGCCCAGTTCAACAATCGCCGGCAGGTTAAAGGCGAAGACCATCGCATCTTTAATTTGTGAAAACGCTGCGGTTGCCCGCTGGGTAATCGCTTCAACCTTGTTTTTTTCGCCTGGACGATCGGCCCAGTCTTTCAACGACACGAATGCAATACCGGTATTCTGACCGCGCCCTGCAAAACCGAAGCCGTTGACGGCGAATACCGATTCAACGTTGGCCTTCTCTTTGTTCAGATAGTAATCCGTGACCTCATCCAGCACTTTTTGCGTGCGCTCTTGCGTTGCGCCGGCGGGGAGCTGGACCATTGTCAGGAATACGCCCTGGTCTTCATCCGGCAAGAAAGAGCTTGGCAGACGAACGAACAGATAAGCCATACCGACGACGATAATGAGATAGAGCAGCAGGTAACGCCCGGTGCTGCGCAGAATATTCCCTACGCTATCGGTGTAGTGATGCGTGCTCTTATCAAACAGGCGGTTAAACCAGCCGAAAAAGCCTTTTTTCCCTTCGCCATGATCGCCTTTGGCGACGGGTTTGAGCATCGTCGCGCACAGCGCGGGCGTCAGGATCAGCGCGACCAGCACCGACAGCGCCATCGCCGATACGATGGTGATAGAGAACTGACGATAAATTGCCCCGGTTGAGCCGCCAAAGAAGGCCATCGGAATAAATACCGCCGACAGTACCATCGCGATACCCACCAATGCGCCCTGAATCTGGCCCATGGATTTGCGCGTCGCTTCCTTCGGCGGAAGGCCTTCTTCCGTCATAACACGTTCGACGTTCTCGACCACCACGATGGCGTCATCCACCAGCAAGCCGATGGCGAGCACCATCCCGAACATCGTCAGCGTGTTTATCGAGAAACCGAATGCCGCAAGCACGGCAAAGGTTCCCAACAACACCACCGGAACCGCAATAGTCGGAATCAACGTCGCGCGGAAGTTCTGCAGGAACAGGTACATCACCAGGAACACGAGGATAATCGCTTCGACCAGAGTTTTTACCACTTCATGAATAGAGATCTTCACGAACGGCGTGGTGTCATATGGGTAGACGATTTTCATCCCTGGCGGGAAGAACGGTTCCATTTTTTTCAGTTCGGCGCGAATAGCGGTAGCGGTATCCAGCGCGTTGGCGCCGGTAGCCAGTTTGATGCCAAGACCTGACGCTGGCTGACCGTTAAATTTCGCGATGACGTCGTAGTTTTCGCCGCCAAGCTCAATTTTCGCTACATCCCGCAGACGAACCTGAGAGCCATCCTGATTCACCTTCAGCAGGATTTTGCCAAACTCATCCGTTGAGGTCAGACGCGTTTGGGCAATAATCGATGCGTTAAGCTGCTGGCCTTTAACCGGCGGCGTACCACCGAGCTGACCTGCCGCGACCTGGGCGTTCTGCGCTTTGATCGCGTTAATCACGTCGACCGGCGTCAGTTGGTATTTGGTCAGCTCTGTCGGATTCATCCAGATACGCATCGCATACTGCGAACCAAACAGCTGGACGTCGCCCACCCCAGAGGTACGGCTGATCGGATCTTTCATATTGGCGGCAACGTAATCCGAAATATCCTCCTGGGTCATGGTGCCGTCGGTGTTAATGACGCCCACTACCATCAGGAAGCTACTTGAGGACTTCTCAACGCTCACGCCCTGTTGCTGTACTTCCTGGGGAAGTAACGGCATTGCCAGTTGCAACTTGTTCTGAACCTGAACCTGCGCGATGTCCGCATCGGTGCCGGATTCAAAGGTCAGCGTGATCTGCACGGTCCCCGTGGAGTCACTGTTGGAGGACATATACATCAGGTTATCGATACCGTTCATATTCTGTTCGATAACCTGCGTGACGGTATCCTGTACCGTTTTCGCATCAGCGCCAGGGTAGGTTGCGGAGATCGTCACTGCTGGTGGCGCAATCGTCGGATATTGCGCTACCGGCAATTTGAGGATCGCGAGCCCCCCTGCCAACATGATGATGATGGCGATCACCCACGCAAATATAGGGCGATCGATAAAGAAATTAGGCATGTCTTAACGGCTCCTGTTTAAGTTAAGACCTGGGCTGAGCAGGTTGATCACCGCTTGCGGCTTGCTGTTTGTTATCCGCGGTAATTTCCTGCACTTTAACCTGTGCGCCAGGACGTACTTTTTGCAGCCCGCTGACGACTACGCGGTCGCCCGCTTTCAATCCGTCAGTCACCAGCCACTTATCGCCGATCGCCTGGCTTGCGACGATTTGGCGGGTTTCCACTTTGTTATCAGCGCCAACCACCAGCACCGTGGCATCGCCGCGTGGAGTACGGGTAACGCCCTGTTGTGGAACCAGTAATGCCGTCGGTTTTGTCCCTTCCTGCAGACGTGCGCGAACGAACATTCCTGGCAATAAGGTGTGATCCGGGTTAGGGAAGATGGCGCGCAAAGTAATAGATCCGGTGGTTTGGTCAACGGTAACGTCGGAGAATTCAAGCGTACCGGACTGCGGGAATTTGATACCGTCGCTGGTCACCAGATCGACCTTCGCTTTGCCGTTTTCCTGCTTCAGCGAACCATTTGCCAGCTCCTGCTTCAGGCGCAGGAAATCATTGCTGGACTGGGTCACATCGACATAAATAGGATCCAGCTGCTGCACTGTCGCCAGCGCCGACGCCTGACCGTTCTGTACCAGCGCGCCTTCCGTTACGGATGACTTACCAATACGACCGCTAATCGGCGAGGTGACTTTGGTATACGCCAGGTTGATACGTGCGGTTTCAACGGCGGCTTTTGCTGCGACAACGGCGGCAGTCGCTTGTTGCGCGTCAGCCAGCGCCTGATCGTATTCCTGCTTACTGATGTACTGCGTACCCAGCAGCTTTTGATAACGCTTCACCGTCAGTTCAGCGATATTCGCGGCGGCCTGCGCTTTTGCCAGATCGCCCTTAGCGCTGTCGTAAGTCGCCTGGTAAGTCGCAGGATCAATCTGATAGAGAGAGACTCCCGCTTCGATATCACTTCCCTCAACGAAATTACGCTTCAGGATAATGCCGCTTACCTGCGGGCGAACTTCGGCGATACGGTAAGCAACGGTACGACCCGGAAGTTCAGTTGTGATTTGCAGTGGTTCCGTTTTTAGTGTGACAACCCCAACTTCTGGCATCTGCTGGCCGCCTTGCTGGTTCTGTTTGTCGTCACATCCTGTTAGCGCTAAGCTGCCTGAGAGCATCAGAACGACCGCCAGAGGCGTTAACCCTCTGTTTTTGTTCATATGTAAACCTCGAGTGTCCGATTTCAAATTGGTCAATGGTCAAAGGTCCTTAAACCCATTGCTGCGTTTATATTATCGTCGTGCTATGGTACATACATCCATAAATGTATGTAAATCTAACGCCTGTAAATTCACCGACATATGGCACGAAAAACCAAACAACAAGCGCTGGAGACACGACAACACATCCTGGATGTGGCCCTGCGTTTGTTCTCGCAGCAAGGCGTATCGGCAACCTCGCTGGCGGAGATTGCGAACGCTGCTGGCGTGACGCGCGGCGCAATCTATTGGCATTTCAAAAATAAGTCGGATTTATTCAGTGAGATCTGGGAGCTATCAGAATCCAATATTGGTGAGCTTGAGATTGAGTATCAGGCAAAATTCCCCGACGATCCACTATCTGTATTAAGAGAAATTTTAGTTCATATTCTTGAAGCTACTGTAACAGAAGAACGACGCCGCTTATTGATGGAGATTATATTCCATAAATGTGAGTTTGTCGGAGAAATGGTTGTGGTTCAACAGGCGCAACGTAGCCTTTGTCTGGAAAGTTACGATCGGATTGAACAAACGTTAAAACATTGTATTAATGCTAAAATGCTGCCTGAAAATCTGCTGACCCGTCGTGCGGCGATACTGATGCGCAGCTTTATTTCAGGGCTCATGGAAAACTGGTTATTTGCTCCGCAATCGTTTGATTTAAAAAAAGAAGCTCGCGCCTACGTCACGATCCTGCTGGAGATGTATCAATTGTGTCCGACGCTGCGCGCGTCGACGGTCAACGGCTCCCCCTGATAATATTCCAGGAAAACTCCTGGACATTTTCTGTGTCGCTATTCTGTTTGTTACAGGCGTGATATTCTTGCGACTCAATTATTTCCGGTCTGCTTGCCGGTTCAGACACTTCATTCTCATGACTATGTTGCAGCTTTATAAACGTTCACAGCATTTTGTTTTTATTACAATTAGCGTCCTTATTATCCTGCTGTCCTGTCAGTCTCTGGCATTTGCCCGGGGGCAAACGAATGGCGACCTGCCGTCAAAAGCGGATGTGCAAAACCAGCTGGATACGCTGAATAAGCAAAAAGATCTCTCCGCCCAGGATAAGCTCGTCCAGCAAGACCTTATTGATACGTTAGCTACGCTGGATAAAATCGAGCGGGTGAAAGAGGAGACCGTACAGCTACGGCAGAAGGTGGCGCAGGCGCCTGAAAAAATGCGTCAGGCGACGGCTGCGTTGAATGCGCTGAGCGACGTCGATAATGATGATGAAATGCGAAAAACGCTGAGTGCGCTTTCGCTACGTCAGCTTGAGCTGCGCGTGGCGCAGGTACTGGATGATTTGCAAAATTCGCAAAACGATCTTGCCGCTTATAACAGCCAGCTTGTTTCACTACAGACCCAGCCTGAGCGCGTGCAAAACGCCATGTATACCGCCTCACAGCAAATACAGCAAATCCGTAACCGTCTGGACGGCAATAACGTCGGCGAAGCCGCGCTTCGCCCCAGCCAACAGGTGTTATTACAGGCACAACAGGCGCTGCTTAATGCGCAGATCGACCAGCAACGTAAGAGTCTTGAAGGGAATACCGTTTTGCAGGACACCCTGCAAAAACAGCGAGATTACGTGACGGCCAACAGTAATCGTCTTGAACATCAGCTTCAACTTTTACAGGAGGCGGTCAACAGTAAACGACTTACGCTAACGGAAAAAACGGCCCAGGAGGCTATTTCGCCGGACGAAACGGCGCGTATCCAGGCGAACCCGCTGGTAAAACAGGAACTGGATATTAACCATCAACTCAGCCAGCGTCTGATTGTCGCGACCGAAAACGGCAATATGTTGATGCAGCAAAACATTAAAGTAAAAAACTGGCTCGATCGCGCGCTGCAGTCGGAAAGAAATATCAAAGAACAGATTGCCGTCTTAAAAGGCAGCCTGTTGCTGTCGCGTATTCTTTATCAACAGCAGCAAACCCTGCCCTCCGCCGACGAACTCGAAGATATGACCAACCGCATTGCGGATTTGCGTCTGGAGCAGTTTGAAATCAACCAGCAGCGTGATGCCTTATTCCAAAGCGATGCCTTTGTCGACAAGCTGGAGGAGGGGCATACCAGCGAGGTGAATGATGAAGTTCATGATGCGTTGCTTCAGGTGGTGGAGATGCGCCGTGAGCTATTGGATCAGCTAAATAAACAGTTGGGTAACCAGCTGATGATGGCGATTAACCTGCAAGTTAACCAGCAGCAGTTGATGAGCGTCTCGAAAAATCTGAAAGCCATTCTGACGCAGCAGATTTTTTGGGTGAACAGTAACCGCCCTATGGACTGGGACTGGCTTAAAGCGTTCCCCCAAACGTTAAAAGAGCAATTCAGCGCCATGAAAATCACGGTGAACTGGCAAAAAGCCTGGCCCGCGGTATTTATTGCTTTTTTGGCCGGGTTGCCGCTCTTGCTCATCGCCGGTTTAATCCGCTGGCGTCTGAAATGGTTAAAAGCGTATCAACAGAAGCTGGCCGCCGCCGTGGGATCGTTGCGTAACGATAGTCAGCTCAATACGCCAAAAGCTATTCTGATCGATCTGATCCGCGCGCTGCCGGTGTGTCTGATTATCCTCGCGCTTGGACTGATCCTGCTGACCATGCAGCTAAATATCAGCGATCTGCTCTGGGCCTTTAGTAAAAAGCTCGCGATGTTCTGGCTGGTCTTTGGGCTGTGCTGGAAGGTGCTGGAAAAAGAGGGCGTGGCGATACGCCATTTTGGTATGCCGGCGCAGTTGACCAGCCACTGGCGTCGCCAGATTGTACGCATTAGCCTCGCATTGCTGCCGCTGCACTTTTGGTCTGTGGTGGCGGAGTTGTCGCCGCTGAATCTGATGGATGACGTGCTGGGGCAGGTGGTTATTTTCCTCAATCTGCTGGTCATAACATTACTGGTATGGCCACTGTGCCGGGAAAGCTGGCGCGATAAAGAATCTCACGGCATTCGACTGGTGACCGTGACGATTCTTTCCATCATTCCGGTGGCGTTAATGGTATTAACGGCGACCGGCTATTTCTATACCACGCTGCGCCTGGCGGGACGCTGGATTGAAACCGTCTATCTGGTCATTATCTGGAACCTGCTTTATCAAACGGTGCTGCGCGGGTTAAGCGTAGCGGCACGCCGGATTGCCTGGCGACGCGCGCTGGCTCGTCGTCAGAACCTGGTAAAAGAGGGAGCGGAAGGCGCGGAGCCACAGGAAGAACCCACCATCGCGTTGGAGCAAATTAACCAGCAAACATTACGTATCACGATGCTGCTAATGCTTGCCCTGTTTGGCGTTATGTTCTGGGCGATTTGGTCCGATTTGATCACCGTATTCAGCTATCTTGATAGCATCACGCTGTGGCACTACAACGGCTCCGAAGCTGGCGCTGCGGTGGTGAAAAGCGTGACGATGGGCAGCTTGCTATTTGCCATTATTGCCGCGATGGTGGCCTGGGCGCTCATCCGCAACTTACCCGGCCTTCTGGAAGTGCTGGTGCTTTCACGCCTGAATATGCGCCAGGGGGCTTCGTATGCGATCACCACGATCCTTAACTACGTCATTATCGCTGTTGGCGCGATGACAGTATTCGGATCGCTTGGCGTCTCGTGGGATAAACTCCAGTGGCTGGCGGCGGCGTTGTCGGTGGGTCTCGGTTTTGGGCTACAGGAGATCTTCGGTAACTTTGTCTCGGGTTTAATCATCCTCTTCGAACGTCCGGTACGCATTGGCGATACGGTAACGATCGGCACCTACTCCGGCACGGTCAGTAAGATTCGTATTCGCGCCACCACTATTACCGATTTTGATCGTAAAGAAGTGATCATTCCGAACAAAGCGTTCGTAACGGAGCGGCTGATTAACTGGTCCCTCTCCGATACCACGACACGTCTGGTGATCCGGCTTGGCGTGGCCTATGGCTCGGATCTGGAGAAAGTGAAAAGAGTCCTGCTACAGGCGGCGATGGAGCATCCGAAGGTGATGCACGATCCGGAACCTGCCGTATTCTTCACCACCTTTGGCGCCAGCACTCTGGATCATGAACTGCGTCTGTACGTGCGTGAATTGCGCGATCGTAGCCATACGGTGGATGAACTGAACCGCGCGATCGATCGACTGTGCCGTGAAAATGATATCAATATCGCCTTTAACCAGCTTGAGGTGCATCTGCATAACGCGAAGGGCGACGAAGTCACTGAAGTGAAGCGCGATCTCAACGGCGGCGATCTGGCGCCTACGGCAAGCTAAAAGGCGGTAGGCTGCGCGCTTTATGAGTGCGCGCGGCGCCGCTAATGCGAAAGCGTAGAAAGCTCTTCCGGCGTAATGCCGGTGACGCTGGCGATGAGCCCAGGTTCCAGCCCGTTGGCAAGCATTTTGCGGGCAATAGCGCGCTTCGGCCTCACGGCCTTGTGCTAACCCTTGCTCAAGGCCTTTTTGCAGGCCCTTTTGCAACCCTTCCGTTCGGCCTTTTTCTTCCAGCCATTCCGCTATTGTCATCAGTTGTTCCTTATACTGCGGCGCGCCCTGCGCCAGTTGACGAATTAGCGCCCCGGGTTCTGCGGCGTTTCCTGCTTTCAACATATAGTTGATCAGCACACTGAGCTGCGTGTCCGTCAAATGATCCTGCGTTAAAAGCGTGATAAGGGGGTCGAGCAGTTCGCTTAAATCGCGTTGACGAATATGTTTTTGCAGGAGCTCTAACATCGCTATCCGCCGATGCTGCAAAAGCTGATTATCCGGCATTGTCGTCAGGTCGACCAGCGCAAATTCATGACTGTATATACCCTTCATACTTCAAGTTGCTTATGTGTTGGCTACGCTCGCTCACCCCAGTCACATAGTTATCTATGCTCCCGGGGACTCACTCCCTTGCCGCCTTTAAGCAACTCGAATTATTTTGGGTATAAGGCCTTCGCCATATCCGGTTTCACAAACATATTATGCCAGTTAAGGCTATAGGGCCACGGGCTTTCCGGACCGTGATAAAAGAGGATTGGTACCACCAGCGGCAAGGTATCATGGCCGGCATCCAGATGACGCTGCATGGCGGCAATGGCGTACCGCATCAGGCGAAAAGCCATCAGCCGGTCTGATTTGCTCTGATGTTCAATGAGCGCGTAAACATACCCGGGGCCGTGTTGGGTATGCAGAGAGTAGAGAATATCTGAATAGCGGCTGCGTAAATTGTCTTCAACAAAACTCCCCGACTCCAGCTTCAGTGAATCCAGATCGCAGATTGCAAGAAAGTCTTCTGGCAAGTGGAGAGCCAGAAAGTCGCGGGCGACCTCTTTTTGCATCAGCATCTGTCGGAATACCGCATCGTGCGGCGTGGTGGGTAGACGTTCCATGCCCCGTCCTTTGTTGCCTGACTGTAGCGACCACTCTGTCAGCGACAACGAGGACAAACCAGAGGGCAATTACTCTGTTTGCGAGTCGTCTTCCGTACTTTTTAACTTGTTTTCGTAATCTCGCATAACTATTTCCAGCGCGCGTAGCACCGTTCGTGCCGGTAAGCGATTCTCTTCAAGCAGCACAATTAAATCCACGGCCAGTTTGACTTCATCAGGGGCATTTTCAAGCGACATACTTTCTCCAGGATTAACGGGTTAAACGCGCCAGTACGTTTTCTATTTTCTCCAGCGCATGTCGGCAGCGCGCCAGCCGTCCTTCATAGATCTCGACTTCCTTTTGCAGCGTTTGTTGTTCGACAAGGCCGGTCGCCTGCGCCAGACGAATTTTGCGCTCCTGTGTCATCGCCAGTAGTCGACGTTCAAACTCCTGATGCTGTATTCGTCTGCGCTGCCAACGGCCAAGCCCTGGCGCGGCGGCGTCCCACTGGCGCAGCGACCAGGTGGCGGTTTCACGCGATATCGCCTCCAGTTGCGAAGCCAGATGTTCCGCCAGCCAGGCGACTTGCGGCAGTTGCTCATGTTTTACCGCCTGACGCAACGCGGCGAGATTGGCGTCTGCCTCTTCCAGATATCCCTGCAACAGAGTACTGCGGGTACGGAAAAGATGTCGGTCAAAGCGCGCGCTTAACGTCGCATGTTGCGCCAGCGGCGCGCAGCGTTGGCGTAGCGTCGCCAGCCTCTCTTCCAGCGTCTGTAACAGCATAGCGGTTTTCAATTCAACACCCCGATGAAAATAAGACAGGCTGTGCTACAGTAGCCTTCTGTTTGATAACGATTCGCATTATGCAACGTACTATTTTAATCATCATTGGCTGGCTGGCGGTAGTATTAGGGACATTGGGCGTGGTTTTGCCCCTGTTGCCGACTACGCCGTTCATTTTACTGGCGGCCTGGTGTTTCGCCCGCTCGTCGCCGCGTTTCCATGCATGGTTGTTATACCGCTCATGGTTTGGCGGTTATCTGCGCCACTGGCAGCGCTATCGGGCCATGCCGCCGGGAGCGAAACCGCGAGCGATCGCGTTGATATTGCTGACCTTTGGTATCTCGCTGTGGCTGGTGAATATGATGTGGGTGCGGGTGCTGCTGTTGGTTATTTTGGCCTGTCTGCTGATTTTTATGTGGCGGATACCGGTGATTGATGAAAAGCAACAAAAGCGCTGAAGCACACGAATCGCTGTTGCAATTGTTGTTCACAGCCAGTAAATTCGACCGTTTTCGAGCACAGGCGCAGGCGGTCAAAGAGTAACCGAGCGTTACCCCTGACTGAAAAGTATTGCGCCGTGAGTAACACCGTACTTAGCAGGCATATATCCATGACCGCGACTGCACAGCAGCTTGAGTTTCTCAAAAACAGCATCAAAAGCATTCAGGATTACCCGAAACCGGGCATTCTTTTCCGTGATGTCACCAGCTTACTGGAAGACCCGAAAGCCTACGCGCTCAGTATTGAACTGTTGGTTGAGCGTTATAAAAATGCGGGTATCACCAAAGTGGTCGGCACCGAAGCGCGTGGCTTCCTGTTTGGCGCGCCGGTTGCGCTTGGGCTGGGCGTTGGTTTTGTTCCGGTACGTAAACCGCGCAAATTACCGCGTGAAACTATTGCCGAGACCTATGAATTAGAGTACGGCACCGATCAGCTGGAAATCCATGTCGACGCGATTAAACCTGGCGACAACGTGCTGGTCGTGGACGATCTGCTGGCGACTGGCGGCACCATTGAGGCGACCGTGAAGCTGATCCGTCGTCTGGGCGGGAAAGTCACCGATGCGGCGTTCATCATCAATTTGTTCGATCTGGGCGGCGAGCAGCGTCTGGAAAAGCAGGGGATTACCTGTTATAGCCTGGTGCCGTTTCCAGGGCATTGATTCAGGCTATTCGCACTGCTATTTTAGCCAGAGAGACAACCTCGCTGTATCGGCGAGGTTGTGTTAGCATTACCCTTCTATGAATCCACCTTCCAGCGTTTCAGAGCCTGCCAATGAGTTATCAGGTCTTAGCCAGAAAATGGCGCCCACAAACCTTTGCTGACGTCGTCGGCCAGGAACATGTGCTGACCGCACTGGCGAACGGCTTGTCGTTAGGGCGCATTCATCACGCATATCTTTTTTCCGGCACGCGCGGCGTCGGTAAAACCTCTATCGCCCGGCTGCTGGCGAAGGGGCTGAACTGCGAAACCGGTATTACCGCGACGCCGTGCGGCGTTTGCGATAACTGTCGGGAAATTGAGCAGGGGCGTTTTGTCGATCTCATTGAGATTGACGCCGCATCGCGTACCAAAGTCGAAGACACCCGCGACCTGCTGGATAACGTCCAGTACGCGCCTGCGCGCGGTCGCTTTAAAGTCTATCTGATCGATGAAGTCCACATGCTGTCGCGCCACAGCTTTAATGCGCTACTTAAAACGCTTGAAGAGCCGCCAGCGCATGTGAAATTTTTACTGGCGACCACCGATCCGCAGAAGCTGCCGGTGACCATTTTGTCGCGCTGCCTACAGTTTCATCTCAAAGCGCTGGATGTTGAACAGATTCGCCATCAGCTTGAGCATATTCTCAATGAGGAACATATCGCTCACGAACCCCGCGCGTTGCAGTTGTTATCACGCGCGGCTGACGGCAGCCTGCGCGATGCATTAAGTCTGACTGACCAGGCGATCGCCAGCGGCGACGGGCAGGTTTCGACGCAGGCGGTAAGCGCCATGCTCGGTACGCTGGACGACGACCAGGCTTTGTCATTAGTCGAGGCGGTGGTTGACGCTAACGGCGAACGCGTCATGTCGCTTATCAACGAGGCGGCGGCGCGCGGTATTGAATGGGAAGCGCTGCTGGTCGAAATGCTTAGCCTGCTGCACCGTATTGCGATGGTGCAACTTTCGCCTGCCGCGTTAGGCAGCGATATGGCGGCTATCGAGCAACGGATGCGCGAACTTGCCCGGACGGTGCCTCCCGGCGATCTTCAGCTCTACTATCAGACGTTGTTGATTGGTCGCAAAGAATTGCCCTGGGCGCCGGACCGGCGGATGGGCGTTGAAATGACCTTACTGCGTGCGCTGGCGTTTCACCCGCGTATGCCCTTGCCGGAGCCTGAAACGCCGCGGCAGTCTTTTGCGCCCGTGGCCCCAACGGCGGTAATGACGCCGCCGCAGCTGCAGCAGCCGTCGGCGCCCGCGCCGCAGACATCGCCAGCGCCGCTGCCGGCGTCTACCAGTCAGGTGCTGGCGGCGCGCAATCAGCTACAGCGCGCGCAGGGAGTAACCAAAACAAAAAAGAGTGAACCGGCAGCCGCATCCCGCGCGCGGCCGGTGAATAACTCTGCGCTGGAGCGGCTGGCCTCGGTTTCGGAGCGCGTACAGGCGCGCCCGGCGCCGTCTGCGCTGGAAACGGCGCCAGTAAAGAAAGAGGCTTATCGCTGGAAGGCCACCACGCCGGTAGTGCAAACCAAAGAAGTGGTGGCTACGCCAAAAGCGCTTAAGAAAGCTCTGGAGCATGAAAAAACGCCGGAGCTGGCGGCTAAACTGGCGGCGGAAGCGATTGAGCGCGATCCGTGGGCGGCGCAGGTAAGCCAGCTTTCTTTGCCTAAGCTGGTGGAGCAGGTGGCGCTTAATGCCTGGAAGGAGCAGAACGGCAACGCGGTTTGTCTGCATCTGCGTTCGACGCAGCGGCACCTCAATTCCAGCGGCGCGCAGCAAAAGCTGGCGCAAGCGCTCAGCGATCTGACGGGAACGACGGTTGAACTGACCATCGTTGAAGATGATAATCCCGCGGTGCGTACGCCGCTGGAATGGCGTCAGGCCATTTATGAAGAGAAACTCGCGCAAGCGCGTGAGTCAATTATTGCGGATAATAACATTCAGACGCTGCGTCGATTCTTCGACGCCGAGCTGGATGAAGAGAGTATCCGCCCCATTTGATCGTAAGCCCGGCTTGCGATTGTGAACCATCAAGAGAGAGAGCTTATGTTTGGAAAAGGCGGTCTGGGCAATCTGATGAAACAGGCCCAGCAGATGCAGGAAAAAATGCAGAAAATGCAGGAAGAGATTGCGCAGCTGGAAGTGACCGGCGAATCCGGCGCGGGTCTGGTGAAGGTTACCATCAACGGCGCGCATAACTGCCGCCGCGTGGAAATTGACCCAAGCCTGCTGGAAGATGACAAAGAGATGCTGGAAGATCTGGTCGCTGCGGCCTTCAACGATGCGGCGCGCCGCATTGAAGAGACGCAAAAAGAGAAGATGGCTTCCGTCTCTTCCGGTATGCAACTGCCGCCAGGCTTTAAGATGCCATTCTGATGCAAACCAGTCCGCTGTTAACTCAGCTTATGGAAGCGTTGCGCTGCCTCCCGGGCGTCGGCCCTAAGTCGGCGCAGCGGATGGCGTTTACCCTGTTGCAGCGCGATCGCAGCGGCGGAATGCGCCTGGCGCAGGCGCTGACCCGGGCGATGTCGGAAATCGGCCACTGCGCCGACTGCCGTACCTTTACCGAGCAGGATGTCTGTAATATCTGTTCGAACCCGCGGCGTCAGGAAAACGGCCAGATTTGCGTGGTGGAGAGTCCTGCGGATATCTACGCCATTGAGCAGACCGGGCAATTTTCCGGGCGGTATTTCGTGCTGATGGGCCACCTGTCGCCGCTGGACGGCATCGGGCCGGATGATATCGGTCTCGATCGTCTGGAACAGCGGCTGGCGTCAGAAAAAATCAGTGAGCTGATCCTTGCAACCAACCCGACGGTTGAAGGGGAGGCTACCGCGAACTATATTGCCGAGCTGTGCGCGGAGGCCGGCGTCGAAGCCAGTCGTATCGCCCACGGCGTGCCGGTTGGCGGCGAACTGGAGATGGTCGACGGTACGACGCTGTCCCACTCGCTGGCGGGACGCCATAAGATTATTTTCTGAACAAACGGAGGCGGCATTCGCGGCCTCCGCTTGAAATCACATCTGCTTGTCCCCATCTCACCCTCAACGTATTTTTACCATTAAAAATGGCATTGTTGAGGTCTATCCACATGAAAGGACAAGAAACGCGTGGTTTTCAGTCAGAAGTTAAACAACTTCTGCACCTGATGATCCATTCTCTTTATTCCAATAAAGAAATCTTCCTGCGTGAACTCATCTCTAACGCCTCAGATGCGGCGGACAAGCTGCGTTTCCGCGCTCTGTCAAACCCGGACCTGTATGAAGGAGATGGCGAGCTGCGTGTGCGCGTCTCTTTCGATAAAGATAAGCGTACGTTGACCATTGCCGATAACGGCGTGGGGATGAATCGTGATGAGGTGATTGACCACTTAGGCACCATTGCCAAGTCCGGCACCAAATCTTTCCTCGAATCAATGGGGTCCGATCAGGCGAAAGATAGCCAGCTCATCGGTCAGTTTGGCGTAGGCTTCTACTCCGCGTTTATTGTGGCCGATAAAGTGACCGTACGTACTCGTGCGGCAGGCGACAAGCCGGAAAATGGCGTGTTCTGGGAATCGGCAGGCGAAGGCGAATACACCGTTGCCGATATCACCAAAAATGACCGTGGTACGGAAATCACCTTACACCTGCGTGAAGGCGAAGATGAATTCCTTGATGACTGGCGCGTACGCTCGATTATCAGTAAATATTCCGATCACATCGCATTGCCGGTAGAGATTGAAAAACGGGAAGAAAAAGACGGCGAAACCGTGATCTCCTGGGAGAAAATCAACAAGGCTCAGGCGTTGTGGACCCGCAACAAGTCGGAAATTAAAGACGACGAGTACAACGAGTTTTACAAGCACATCGCGCATGATTTCACCGATCCGCTGACCTGGAGCCACAACCGCGTGGAAGGTAAGCAGGAGTACACCAGCCTGCTGTATATCCCGTCGCAGGCGCCGTGGGATCTGTGGAACCGCGATCACAAACATGGTCTGAAGCTGTACGTACAGCGCGTGTTCATTATGGACGATGCCGAGCAGTTCATGCCGAACTATCTGCGTTTCGTGCGCGGCCTGATTGATTCTAATGACCTGCCGTTGAACGTCTCCCGTGAAATCCTGCAGGACAGCACGGTAACGCGTAATCTGCGCAGCGCCCTAACCAAACGCGTTCTGCAAATGTTGGAAAAACTGGCGAAAGACGACGCGGAAAAATACCAAACCTTCTGGAAACAGTTCGGTCTGGTGTTGAAAGAAGGCCCGGCGGAAGATCACGCCAACCAGGAAGCGATCGCTAAACTGTTGCGCTTTGCCTCCACCCATACCGACTCTTCCGCCCAGACTGTGTCGCTGGAAGATTACGTCTCCCGGATGAAAGAAGGGCAGGAAAAAATCTACTACATCACCGCAGACAGCTATGCGGCGGCGAAAAACAGCCCGCACCTGGAACTGCTGCGTAAGAAAGGCATCGAAGTGCTGCTGCTCTCCGATCGCATCGACGAGTGGATGATGAACTACCTGACCGAGTTTGACGGTAAAGCATTCCAGTCGGTCGCTAAAGCCGATGAGTCCATCGAAAAACTGGCGGATGAAGTCGACGAAAACGCGAAAGAAGCGGAAAAGGCGCTTGAGCCGTTCGTGGAGCGTGTCAAAACCCTGCTGGGCGATCGCGTGAAAGAGGTGCGTCTGACGCACCGTTTAACCGACACGCCGGCGATTGTCACCACCGATGCGGATGAAATGAGCACCCAGATGGCGAAACTGTTCGCCGCGGCCGGTCAGTCCGTGCCGGAAGTGAAATACATCTTTGAGCTCAACCCGGATCATGTGCTGGTTAAACGCACTGCCGATACCGAGGATGAAGCGCAGTTTAAAGAGTGGGTCGAGCTGCTGCTGGATCAGGCGCTGTTCGCTGAACGTGGTACGCTGGAAGATCCGAACCAGTTTATCCGCCGTATGAACCAGTTGCTGGTGTCCTGATAACGCTCATCTGATTGCCGGATAGCGACGCGAAGCATCTTATCCGGCCTACGGGCGAGTACTGTTTGTAGGCCGGATAAGCGCCAGCGCCATCCGGCATTTTTTATAATACCTTCTCTTTTCTCGATTTCTCTTCGTTAACCGTTTCAGCATCAGGCGGCTTCCTTGAGCGAAATGCGTGATGGTGGTATCGTTTAGCGCTTTTTAAAAAATATCGACAACCTTTGAGGGGATTTTCGTAATGCGTATTATTCTGCTTGGCGCTCCGGGCGCGGGTAAAGGAACTCAGGCTCAGTTCATCATGGAGAAATATGGTATTCCGCAAATCTCCACTGGCGATATGCTGCGCGCCGCAGTGAAATCAGGCTCCGAGTTGGGCAAACAGGCGAAAGATATCATGGACGCCGGTAAACTGGTGACCGATGAACTGGTGATTGCGCTGGTTAAAGAGCGTATCGCCCAGGAAGACTGCCGTAACGGTTTTCTGCTGGACGGTTTCCCGCGCACGATCCCGCAGGCTGACGCGATGAAAGAAGCGGGTATTGTCGTGGATTACGTGCTGGAATTCGACGTACCGGACGAACTGATCGTTGACCGTATTGTGGGTCGTCGCGTACACGCCGCCTCTGGCCGCGTTTACCACGTTAAGTTTAATCCGCCGAAAGTGGAAGGCAAAGATGACGTCACCGGCGAAGATCTGACCACCCGTAAAGACGATCAGGAAGAGACCGTTCGCAAACGTCTGGTGGAATATCATCAGATGACCGCGCCGCTGATTGGCTACTACCAGAAAGAAGCGGAAGCGGGCAACACCAAATACGCTAAAGTTGACGGTACGCAGGCCGTTGCCGACGTGCGCGCAGCGCTGGAAAAAATCCTCGGTTAATTTTTTCGCGTAGTGAAGCACTTATCAGGCCTGCTGTTATCCCGCAAGCCTGATAAGCGTAACGCCATCAGGCAATCGGTGCCGGATGGCGGCCTGAACGCCTTATCCGGCCTACTGGCATCGTTAGCGCCATTCGGCAAATTCTCGTCTTACCTCTCGCAGCAATTAGTTCTTCTTTATCACTTTTCCGCTACAATTATCAACAATTTGAATAGATAAGAGGCGGCAATGCGTCAGACGAAAACCGGTATCCTGCTGGCTAACCTTGGCACGCCAGATGCCCCAACTCCTGAAGCGGTAAAGCGTTACCTGAAACAATTTTTAAGCGACAGACGCGTGGTGGATACTCCTCGTCTGCTGTGGTGGCCGCTGCTGCGTGGCGTTATTTTACCGCTGCGTTCGCCGCGCGTCGCGAAACTCTATCAATCTATCTGGATGGATGGCGGTTCGCCGCTCATGGTATATAGCCGCGAACAGCAACAGGCGCTGGCCGCGCGGTTGCCAGATACGCCCGTCGCGCTGGGGATGAGCTACGGCTCGCCCTCGCTGGAAAGCGCTGTCGATGAACTGTTAGCAAGCGACGTCGACCATATCGTCGTGCTGCCGTTGTACCCGCAATACTCTTGCTCAACGGTGGGCGCAGTCTGGGACGAACTGGGGCGGATACTGGCGCGTAAACGTCGTATTCCCGGTATTTCATTTATTCGCGATTACGCGGATGACGGCGCTTATATCGATGCGCTGGCGAAAAGCGCGCGTGAGTCGTTCGCCAGGCACGGCGAGCCCGATGTGCTTCTGCTCTCCTATCACGGCATTCCACAACGTTATGCGGATGAAGGCGATGACTATCCGCAGCGCTGCCGCGATACCACGCGCGAACTGGTTTCCGCATTGGGACTGCCGCCGGAAAAGGTAATGATGACGTTCCAGTCGCGCTTTGGCCGTGAACCGTGGCTGACGCCGTACACCGATGAAACGCTAAAAATGTTGGGTGAAAAGGGGACTGGCCATATTCAGGTTATGTGTCCGGGATTTGCCGCGGATTGTCTGGAGACGCTGGAAGAGATAGCGGAACAGAACCGCGAGATTTTCCTTGAAGCGGGCGGTAAAAAATATGCGTACATTCCGGCGCTGAACGCGACGCCGGAACATATTGATATGATGCTGAAACTCACGGCGCCGTACCGTTAACGCGGCGTCTTCATCCTCGCCATAAAGAAGCGTGCGCCGTCCTGCAAGGCATCGTCGGCGATTGTCATCATTCGCGAATAGTGCAGAAAGGCGTGCAGCGTGCCGGGATACATTTTGTATTCGCAGGGCTGCTGGTGCGCCTGTAATGTCTGGTGCAGCAAGCGGCTGTCATCAATGAGCGGATCAAACTCCGCGCTGGCAATAAAGCAGGGCGGCACATCGCGCGTGAGATCGTTATTAAACAGACAATACCAGGGCGATTCCCGATCTTCATCGTTACGCAGATAGGCCTTTTCGTACATGTCCAGATCTTCACGCGTCAGGCCGTCCCACGCGCCGCCGAACAGACGGCGGCTTACCGAATCCTGCAACCCATACAGCCCATACCACAACAGAATCGCGATAACGTTACCGCAGCGAATGTGCTTATCACGTAGCCAGAGCGCGCTGGCAAGCGCCAGCATGGCGCCTGCGGAATCCCCGGCGAAACCGATTTTCTCCACGTTGAGCGAGTATTCATCGGCATGTTGAGAGAAGTAGCTGCATACCGCGACGGTTTCTTCGATGGCCTGCGGATAACGCGCTTGCGGCGACAGCGAATAATCAATACCGATCACGGTGCAGCCGGTATAACGCGCCAGCAGACGCATTATCCGGTCATGCGTATCCAGATTACCGAGGATAAATCCGCCGCCGTGCAGATAGTATAAGGTGGCCTGACTGGTCGGCTGCGGCGAGTAGAGCCGGGTTGTTACATCGCCATAAGGCGTAGGGACGGCGCAGGTGCGGGTGGTCATGGACGGTGCGTCGGCATTCCAGAAACGGCGCTCAAGAAGATAATACTGACGCTGAGTCTCAATATCGCCATCGGCAGGCCAGGGGGGAAGGCCTGGTTGCTGGAAGTTTACGACGGCTGTCATTTCGTCTGACAGTCGGGTGAGTACGGGAATTTTATTTTCCGGCTTCATAAAACGCTCCTTGTGAAAGTGAACCATTGTAAAAAACGCGGCCGGAGAAACTGCGATCTCGTCGTCCGATATTGAAACGCCATCGTCCGTCGCGCGCAGCGGGGGGAATGTGCTACCATGCAGCGCTCCGTTATTCATCCGTAAGCACAATCATGAAATTTCCCGGTAAACGTAAATCCAAACACTATTTTCCCGTCAATGCGCGTGACCCGTTGTTGCAACAAATTCAGCCAGAACAGGAAACCAACGCCTCCTGGGTCGTCGGTATCGACCAGACGTTGGTGGATATTGAGGCGAAAGTGGATGACGATTTTATTACACGCTATGGATTAAGCGCCGGGCATTCTCTGGTGATAGAAGACGAGGTGGCGGAGAAGCTGTATCAGGAACTGACGCGGGAAAATCTGATCACCCATCAGTTTGCTGGCGGCACTATAGGCAATACGATGCATAATTACTCGGTACTGGCGGATGACCGTTCGGTGTTACTGGGCGTGATGTGCAGCAACATTGAGATTGGCAGCTACGCTTATCGCTACCTGTGTAATACTTCCAGCCGTACCGACCTGAATTATCTGCAAGCGGTAGATGGCCCGATTGGCCGCTGTTTCACGCTGATTGGCGAATCCGGCGAGCGTACCTTCGCTATCAGCCCCGGCCATATGAATCAGTTACGGGCGGAAAGTATTCCGGAAGCGGTGATCGCTGGCGCTTCCGCGCTGGTGTTGACCTCATATCTGGTGCGCTGTAAGCCTGGCGAACCGATGCCTGACGCGACGATGAAAGCGATCGAATACGCGAAAAAGCATAACGTGCCGGTTGTCATGACGCTGGGCACCAAATTTGTGATCGCCGATAATCCGCAGTGGTGGCAGGCGTTTCTCAAAGAGAATGTCTCGATTCTGGCAATGAATGAAGAAGAAGCGGAAGCGCTGACCGGCGAAAACGACCCGCTGCTGGCGGCGGATAAGGCGCTGGACTGGGTCGACCTGGTGTTATGCACCGCCGGGCCGATAGGGTTATATATGGCGGGCTTCACCGAAGAGGAAGCAAAACGTAAAACCCAGCATCCGCTGCTACCGGGAGCTATTGCTGAATTTAACCAGTATGAATTTAGCCGGGCAATGCGCCATAAAGATTGTATTAATCCGCTGCGCGTTTATTCGCATATTGCGCCGTATATGGGCGGGCCGGAAAAAATCATGAACACCAACGGCGCGGGCGATGGCGCGCTGGCGGCGCTGCTGCACGATATTACGGCGAACAGTTACCATCGTAGCAACGTACCGAACTCCAGTAAGCACAAATTTACCTGGCTGACCTATTCGTCGCTGGCGCAGGTGTGTAAATATGCTAACCGTGTCAGTTATCAGGTACTGAACCAGCATTCTCCGCGTCTGACACGCGGGCTGCCGGAGCGTGAGGACAGCCTGGAAGAGTCGTACTGGGATCGCTAATCTGGCTTGCCCGATGGCGCTGCGCGCATCGGGCCGTCCGGCAAACCCTTAACTGGCGACGACTTCACCCGCGGGCGGCGTTTCAAGCAGTTCCAGCATCGCCCGGGCAATTTCTCGCTCGCCCATCACTACCTGATTGGCTCCCCGCTCGGTAATATATTTCACTTCATCATCATAGTGCGCGCGGGCGATTATCTCGATATCAGGACTTTTTTCCCGCGCTGAGGCGACAATCTCACCGGCTTCGTAACCGTTGGGGATGGTCAATAACAGCCAGCGGGCGCAGTCCAGATGCGCCAGATTCATGATTTCTTCGTTAGCGGCGTTGCCCAGTACGGCGCGAATCCCGCGTTCGCGCAGTTCATCCACGCGGGTACGGGACGTTTCGATAACCACCAGCGGAATCCCCGCCGCCAGTAATTTTTCTCCCAGCAGACTGCCTACGCGGCCAAAACCCACCAGCAGGGCATGATTACAGATATCCACCGGAATTTGCTTCTCTTCTTCGATAGCCTCTTCCAGAGTTTGCTCTTCCAGCGTTTCGGTTTTCGCCAGATACTTCTCCAGCAGGGTAAACAGTACGGGATTAAGCATAATCGACAAAATAGCGCCTGCCAGCACCAGGTTCTGTCCCGCTTGCGGCAGCAGATTGAGCGCCATGCCGAGTCCGGCGAGAATAAAGGCGAACTCGCCGATTTGCGCCAGGCTGGCGGCAATGGTCAGCGCGGTTCGCGGCGAGTGGCCGAACAAACGCACCAGGAAAAACGCAGCGATCGATTTACCAAAGACGATAATGGCAAGCGTCGCCAACACCGCCAGCGGCTGTTGAATCAAGACTAACGGATCGAACAACATGCCGACGGAAACAAAAAACAGGACGGCAAAGGCGTCGCGCAGCGGCAACGTATCGTGCGCCGCCCGGTGACTCAGTTCCGACTCATTAAGCACCATTCCAGCGAAGAACGCGCCCAGCGCAAAAGAGACGTCAAACAGTTCTACCGCGCCAAACGCAATGCCTAACGCCAGCGCCAGTACGGAAAGGGTAAATAATTCGCGCGAGCCGGTGGCGGCGCTGCGGGCCATAATCCACGGCACCAGGCGGCGTCCGACCAGCATCATGATGGCGATAAACGCCACCACTTTACCAATGGTTATCCCCATATCGACCGTCAGCGAGGCTATGCCGACATCGCCTTTTTCCACCATGCCGGCAACGGCGGGCAGCAAGACCAGCGTCAGCACCATCACCAGATCTTCGACAATCAGCCAGCCGATGGCGATTTGCCCGCGCTGGCTATCAAGGAGTTGTCGCTCCTCAAGCGCGCGCAGCAGGACGACGGTACTGGCGGTAGACAGACAGAGCCCAAAAACGATGCCGGTCATTAATGACCATCCCAGCACGGCGGAAAGCGCCATACCCAGCAGCGTCGCCACCGCTATCTGAGCGACAGCGCCGGGAATGGCGATAGACTTTACCGCCATCAAATCCTTCAGCGAAAAATGCAGCCCGACGCCGAACATCAATAGAATCACGCCGAGCTCCGCCAGCTCCGGCGCCAGTTTGGTATCCGCAACAAAACCCGGGGTAAAAGGTCCCGCCAGAACGCCCGCTAACAGATATCCCACCAGTGGAGAAATACGCAATTTGTTGGCAATCATGCCGAGAATAAAAGCGAGCACAAGGCCGCCGACAATGGTGGTGATAAGCGGGGTAGCGTGATGCATTCCGTCTCCTTTGGTTGCTGGACTCCAAAACTCCGGGTAATAGTTTATGACAATTTCAATCAGGATGTTTATAAAAAATGGTTGTGTTTTATAAAAAAATACAATCTGACGGTAAAAAGAGCACGGAACGGAAAAGTGATAAGTATCTGATGGGCAAAGCATGATGGCATCGGGATGTACAGGCGGTTAAAGCGTACCTTTAACCGCCATAAAATCACGCTTTATGTCGATTATCAGGTAAGAATATGGTCAGTATCCCCAGAAGCGGCAGGAAAGCACAGATTTTATAAACTAAATAGATACTGGTATGGTCGGCAATCAGCCCCAGCACCGCTGCGCCCAGGCCTCCCATCCCGAAGGCAAACCCGAAAAACAGGCCGGAAACCATACCGATGCGTCCTGGCAGCAGCTCCTGGGCATACACCAGAATGGCGGAAAACGCCGACGCGAGAATAAAGCCGATAATCACCGTTAAAATCCCCGTCCAGTACAGCGTGGCGTAGGGTAAAACAAGGGTAAACGGCGCGACGCCGAGAATAGAGCCCCAAATCACATATTTCCTGCCGATTTTATCGCCCACCGGCCCGCCGATTACCGTCCCGGCAGCCACCGCAAACAGGAAGGCAAACAGATGGAGCTGCGCGTTTTGTATTGATAATCCGAATTTTTGCATCAGATAAAAGGTGTAGTAGCTACTGATGCTCGCCATATAAAAATATTTCGAGAAAATGAGTAGCAATAACACGCTGACCGCCAGCACGACTTTATTGCGCGGCAGCGGGTTAGCGATTATCGCTTTTGGCTTGCCTTTCGCTATCCGGTGCTGGGCTGCATACCAGCGGCTGATCTGCGCCAGCACCACGATCGCCAGCAGCGCGGCCAGCACAAACCAGGCGACATTCCCTTTGCCATAGGGCGCGATAATCACGGCGGCCAGCAGCGGGCCCAATGAACTGCCGAAGTTACCGCCGACCTGGAAGATAGACTGCGCCAGACCATGACGTCCGCCGGAGGCCATGCGCGCCACGCGGGACGATTCCGGGTGAAAAACGGACGAGCCGGTACCCACCAGCGCCGCAGCGAGCAATACGCCGCCAAAACTTCCCGCCATTGCCAGCAGTACCAGCCCGCTCAGGGTAAAACACATGCCGACAGGCAGCGACCACGGCATGGGATATTTATCCGTCCAGTAGCCGACGACCGGTTGCAGCAGCGATGAGGCGATCTGGAACGTCAGGGTGATCAAACCTATCTGGACGAAAGTCAGCGAAAACTCTGCCTGCAACAGGGGATAAATGGCTAAGATTAGCGACTGGATCATATCGTTCAGCAGATGGGAAAGACTGATCGCGCCCAAAATACCAAACGAAGTACGTGCTTTAGCGGCCGCTGCGGGCGCGCCGGCTAACGGCTGGGTTGGTTCACTCATGGCCATAGAAAGTCACTTAAATTTTATGCGATGTTGGAGATAGTAGGATGTGTAATTATTACTTGCCTAACATACCTGTGAAATGTGTTTGAAGGAAGTCTCAATTCTGAAAACATATTTGTCTATTATTGCAAGGAAAGGTAATTTCTGCGGTTGATATTGAGTCAGGGAGAGAAAGATGAAATTTTTGAAACGGGGTGTGGCGCTAGCGTTACTGGCGGCGTTCGCGCTGACGACTCAGCCTGCACAGGCTTACGAAAAAGATAAAACCTATAAAATTACTATCCTGCATACCAACGATCACCACGGTCACTTCTGGCGTAGCGAATATGGCGAATATGGTCTGGCGGCGCAAAAAACGCTGGTGGACAGTATCCGTAAAGAGGTGGCGCAAGAGGGGGGAAGCGTCCTGTTGTTATCCGGCGGCGACATTAATACCGGGGTGCCGGAATCCGATCTCCAGGATGCGGAGCCCGATTTCCGCGGGATGAATCTGATTGGCTACGACGCTATGGCCGTCGGTAATCATGAATTTGATAACCCGCTCACCGTATTGCGCCAGCAGGAAAAGTGGGCGAAGTTTCCCTTTCTTTCCGCCAATATTTATCAAAAAAGTACCGGCGAGCGTCTGTTTAAGCCGTGGGCTATTTTTACACGCCAGGATATAAAAATCGCGGTAATCGGCTTAACCACCGATGACACGGCGAAAATAGGCAACCCGGAATATTTCACCGATATTGAGTTTCGTAAACCTGCTGAAGAAGCAAAGGTGGTGATTCAGGAACTTAATATGAATGAAAAACCGGACGTGATTATCGCGACCACACATATGGGGCATTATGACAACGGCGATCACGGTTCGAACGCGCCGGGCGACGTTGAGATGGCGCGTAGCCTGCCTGCCGGTTCGCTGGCGATGATTGTGGGCGGTCACTCACAAGACCCGGTATGCATGGCGTCGGAAAATAAAAAACAGGTGAATTACGTACCGGGAACGCCCTGCGCGCCGGATAAGCAAAATGGCATCTGGATCGTGCAGGCGCATGAGTGGGGTAAATATGTGGGCCGCGCGGATTTCGAATTCCGTAACGGCGAGATGAAAATGGTTAACTACCAGCTTATTCCGGTAAATCTCAAGAAAAAAGTGACCTGGGATAACGGGAAAAGCGAGCGTGTACTTTACACGCCGGAAATCGCAGAAAATCCGCAAATGCTCTCGTTATTAACGCCGTTCCAGAATAAAGGTAAAGCGCAACTGGAGGTGAAAATTGGTAGCGTGAATGGCCTTCTTGAAGGCGATCGCAGTAAGGTCAGATTTGTCCAGACCAATATGGGACGGGTGATTCTGGCTGCGCAGATCGCGCGCACCGGCGCCGATTTTGGCGTGATGAGCGGCGGCGGTATTCGCGACTCGATTGAGGCGGGAGATATTACCTATAAAAGCGTGCTCAAGGTACAGCCGTTCGGCAACATTGTGGTGTATGCCGATATGAGCGGCAAAGAGGTGGTTGATTATCTCACCGCCGTAGCACAGATGAAACCGGACTCCGGCGCCTATCCACAGTTCGCCAATGTGAGCTTTGTCGCCAAAGAGGGCAAGCTCACCGATCTGAAAATCAAAGGCGAGCCTGTTGATCCGGCTAAAACCTATCGCATGGCGACGCTGAGTTTCAACGCCACGGGCGGCGATGGTTATCCGCGCATCGATAACAAACCGGGATACGTGAATACCGGGTTTATTGATGCGGAAGTGCTGAAAGAGTTTATTCAGCAGAATTCACCGCTGGATGCGGCGGCGTTTACGCCAAAAGGCGAGGTGAGCTGGCTGTAGCGGTACGGATAGCCATCACTGCCTGATGGCGCGCAGCCTTAAGGCCTACGGATTATGTCTGCTGTAGGCCGGATAAGGCGTTTGCGCCGCTATCCGGCAATGTATTTTACGCAGGCTTAATCCCGACGCGCGATATCAGCGAATTTAGCACCCAGGATGGCGGCCAAATCGTCAGCCGCCAGTTCAATATCCAGCCCGCGTTTACCACCGGAAACATAAATAGTGGCAAACGTGCGGGCTGGCGCGTCAATCAGCGTGGGCAGCCGTTTCTTCTGTCCCAGCGGACTGATCCCGCCGACCAGATATCCCGTGGTGCGTTGCGCCACCATCGGGTCGGCCATATCGACCTTTTTCGCGCCCAGAGCTTTGGCGACTTTTTTCAAATCCAGCTGTCCGGCTACAGGCGTCACGGCGACGGCCAGTTGCTTCATATCGCCATTCACGGCGACCAAAAGCGTTTTATACACCTGATCGGCGTTTAGCCCGAGCTTACGCACCACTTCATCGCCAAAGTTAGTTTCATTCGGATCGTGATCGTAGGTGTGAATGTTAAACGGAATCTTGTTTTTTTCGAGTAACTTAACTGCGGGTGTCATAACGTTCCTTCTTACTACAGACGTGATTTGCCATCAGCATACGCCCGAAAGCGGACTAAAAAATAGTATAATCTTGTGCATTAGGTCTTGGCAGTTGCGGCAACTTTGAGCGACAATCTGAAGATCCGAAGCGAAAGCGTCGGGATAATAATAACGATGAAATTCCTCTTTGACGGGCCAATAGCGATATTGGCCATTTTTTTATTTCAATATTTGCGGTAGGTTGCCTTCGCCGTACAGATGTAGCGCCCCTACGGCTACCACGTAGCGTCCCGGCGGCAGTGCCAGCAGCGCGTCGCGCCAGGCTTCATTGCGTTTCACCATCAGTACATCATACAGCGGTTGGCTAAACGTTCTGGGGAGCGAAGCGCCGACGCTGGTCGGCGGCTGTTCAAGCCACCAGCCGATCATCACCTGCAAAAGCCGTGCGTTGGTGTGCCAGTGCGTCAGCGTGTCGTCGAGCAGCGCCATCCCGCCATCGGGCAGATCGCATAGTAGTTCGAGCTGGTGTTTCGCCCCTTCCAGCTCTTGCACTGGCAGCGACATTTCGCGGGCAGCCTGTAATAGCTGATAATCAATGCCATAGTCCGGACGCAATCCCAGCCGTTGCGCCTGCGTGGCCTGTAGCACCATAGCTATCTGCCATAAAGGTTGATTATCAAAATGGATCAGCGGCATACCCAACTCACTGACCCGTTTTTCCAGTGCGCTTAGCTGCCCGGCGCTGAGACGTTCGACCAACGGCGGGCATTTGGGGAGATTGCTGAATGGCGTTTCGTTACCAGAAATATCCGCTTCAACGACCAGCGCATCGGCCTGGCGTAGCTTTTTCACCAGCTTTGCTGGAAGAGGAGCCATATCGCGCGTTCCCATATGGATACTGCCAACCAGATGCAGATGACGACCACCGGGCAGGGAGAGATCGATAGCAGGCCAACTATTTGGGGTACCACGCAGCGCGCGCCATAAACGTTTAAGTTGATTTAATAGCTCCATACGCGCTCCCTTTGAAAAAGCTCATGCTAGCGCGTTGGAGAAAAGGGCGCAATGCGCCCTGACGGGACGTCAACGATCGGTCGGGTTATTCGCTACCGTCGAGATAGGCCGTTCTGGCGATGGTCATTTCAAGCTGGCATTTATAAATACTGATGCGTTTTTCAGCGGGTATGGCCTCGGATTTTGCATCGCTAAGTTTGCCGCACTGCTGCTCTTTTTGGGTCACCCAGACTCGCTGCTCTTGTTTTAATGCCGTTCGGGCAGAGGCGGGTAGCGATTTCCAGACCTGATTAAGCTCGCGATCTCTACTCTCAAATTTCTTTGCTGCGATTTCAATCAGTGAGTTATTTTTTTTCTTTATAATGCTATCACCAGATACCGTCATTCTTGCCATTACATAAATAGACCGCGCCAATTTATCGATTTTCTGCACAGGGGTGACAACAATATCTTTGTTGTTGTCTGCTAGCTGAATATTGTAGTTAACCTGTTTCCAGATCACCGTATTGTTTATTACCTGTCCATCCCCTTGTGAAATATAGAATAGAGTATTTGGTAAGTCTTTCATTAATTTAAACAATGGCTGAGGAATACTCATGGCGACGGTAGCCGAGCAAGTTCGTAGGTTGGCATTTTCTGGTTGAGGGTTCTGCGTGATTACATCACTGAATTGAACAGGAATAGCCCGGAGTTGCTGCTCGTATTGAGTCTGGGGGATATCGAAGAAAAGCGTGGAGGGCTCTTTAATATAGTCTTGCTGTAAACGACCTAATGCTTCATTGTAAATCCATTCTTTTGCCGCCGTGACTGCATTATCGTTGCCACATTTTAACTCTGGAGTGGAATCAAATAACCCTGCATAACTGACGGCGGGAGAAAGCAGGAAAAGAAGCGTAACTGCTTTTCTAAACATAAATAACACATCCTTATGATTCAAAAAAAACATTATAAAATGTTGTTTTTTATTTTTCTACAGGATGTGCGGTTAAATTTTTATATATTGATACGGTAAATTACTGATGGCTTAATAATATATCAGGCAGCTGATGCTGCCTGATATAGCGTTTTTACGCTTTCGGTTTAAAACGCAATAGCCGGTTGGCATTGCTTACGACGGTAATGGAAGACAGCGCCATTGCCGCGCCCGCTACTACCGGGTTTAACAAGGTACCGGTAAACGGCCACAGAATACCGGCGGCCACCGGGATACCAATGCTGTTGTAGATAAATGCGCCAAGCAGGTTTTGCTTCATATTGCGCAACGTCGCGCGCGAAATGGCCAGCGCATCCGCCACGCCCATCAGACTATGGCGCATCAGCGTAATCGCCGCGGTTTCAATCGCCACATCGCTGCCGCCGCCCATCGCGATACCGACGTCCGCCTGCGCCAGCGCGGGCGCATCGTTGATACCATCGCCGACCATCGCAACCTGACGACCCTGGCTTTGCAGACGTTTAATCGCATCGGCTTTGCCATCCGGCAGAACGCCCGCAATGACTTCGTCAATACCCGCTTCTTTGGCAATCGCGTTAGCCGTCGTTGGGTTATCCCCGGTGAGCATTACCAGACGGTATCCGGCGTTGTGCAGGCGTTCAAGCGCGGCAATACTATCGCTGCGCAATGGATCGCGTACCGCCAGTAACGCCGCCGCTTTACCGTCAATCGCCAGCAGGACCGGAGTCGAGCCTTGCGAGGCCTGCGCGGTGATTTCCGCCGTCATATCATCCGTGGCGACGTGCTGTTCGTTCAGCAACGCCTGGTTCCCCAGAAGCAGTTGATGGCCTTCCGCTTCACCGCTGACGCCCAGTCCGCGCAGCGTTCTGAAACCGTTCACCTGCGGCAGTTTATCATCGCCGGCTTTTTCCAGAATCGCATGGGCCAGCGGGTGGCTGGAGCCTTGTTCGAGCGCGGCAGCCAGACGTAATGCCTGAGCTTCCTCAACGCCGTTAAAGGTTTTTATCGCCACCACTTGCGGCTTGCCTTCCGTCAGCGTCCCGGTTTTATCAAAAACGAGGGTATCCAACGTACTGGCGCGTTGCAGGGCATCAGCGTCGCGTACCAGCACGCCGAATTCGGCAGCGCGGCCTACGCCGGAAATAATCGACATTGGCGTCGCCAGGCCTAATGCGCAAGGGCAGGCGATAATCAGTACGGTGGTGGCGATGACCAGCGTATAAACAATTTGCGGCGCCGGCCCGAAGAAATACCAGATAGCGGCGCTGAACAGCGCAATGGCCACGACGACGGGAACGAATACCGCGGAGATTTTATCGGCCAGTTGGCCAATTTCCGGTTTACTGCTCTGCGCCTGGCGTACCATGCGAATAATGCGTGACAGCGTGGTATGACTGCCCACCGCGCTGGCGCGGAACAGGACGCTGCCGTCCTGGACGACGGTGCCGGCATGAACGCTGTCGCCTTCGCCTTTTTGCTGCGGAATGGGTTCGCCGGTCAGCATGGCTTCATCAAGCCACGCTTCGCCCTGGGTAATTTCGCCATCCACCGGCACGCGATCGCCGGTAGTGAGCCGCAGCAGCATCCCTGGCTGAACGTCCGCCAGCGGGACGCTTTTTTCGCCGTCTTCTGTCACGACGCGTGCGGTGGGCGGGGTGAGATCGAGTAATTTTTCCAGCGCTTTTGAGGAACGCTGACGGGCGCGCGCTTCCAGCATGTGTCCGAGATTAATCAAACCGATAATCATCGCGCTGGCTTCGTAATAGAGGTGCCGCGCTTCCATCGGGAACCACTGCGGCCACAGGTTGACGCTCATGGAGTAGAGCCAGGCGACCCCGGTGCCGAGCGCCACCAGCGTATCCATCGTCGCCGTGCCGTTCAGCAGGCTTTTCCACGCGTTACGGTAAAAGTGACCGCCCGCAAAGACCATCACCGCAAGCGTGATCAGGCCAATAGCCAGCCACAGGCTGCGGTTGTCGCCGGTCACCATCATGTTATCGCCGATCATCCCCCAGACCATGACCGGTATACCGACCGCCAGGGCGACGATGGCCTGCCAGCGAAAACGTTTCATGGTGGCGATGGCGGTTTCCTGCTGGCGCTCGCGGCGTTTGATGTCATCTTCAATCGCTTCTGCGCCGTAGCCGGCTTTTTCCACCGCCTGCACTAAATCAGCGGCGGACGCGCTGCCCATCACCAGCGCAGTGCGTTCCGCCAGGTTTACCCGTGCCTGCGTGACGCCCGGTACGCTTTGTAGCGCATGTTGTACGCGGGTGACACAACTGGCGCAGCTCATGCCGCTTAACAGCAACTGTTGGCTTTCTTCATCGGCCGTCGCTACCGGAAGCTCATGAGGAACCGCTGCCAGTGCTTCCGACGGGATTGATGACTCCGTCAGCGGTTTAGCCTTTGGGTGGCTTAACGTCGCGCCATACCCGGCCTGTTTGATGGTTTCAATTAACGAGTCCGCACTGGCGGTACCGGTAACGTGCGCTTCGGTTACGGTGACGTCCGCCAGCTCAACATCCGGACGTTGTTCAAGACTTTCTTTCACGCGTTTAACGCAATGACCGCAGGACAAACCGTCCAGGGTCAGGTCGATAGTTTGAGACATAGTAAAAACTCCTTTATGATTGGTCATCAATTCATTGACCTTAGTAATCGTAGTGACTCACTGTGATAAAGGTTAAACCTTCCAGCAAGGTTAAGGTCAAGGGGGAAATATGAATATTAGCGATGTGGCGAAAAAAACCGGTTTAACCAGCAAAGCCATTCGGTTTTATGAAGAGAAAGGGCTGGTGACGCCGCCATTACGTAGCGAAAATGGTTATCGCACCTACACGCAGAAGCATTTAAACGAGCTGACGTTGCTGCGACAGGCGAGGCAGGTGGGGTTTAATCTGGAAGAGTGTGGCGAACTGGTCAATCTGTTTAACGATCCGCGACGCCATAGCGCAGATGTGAAAAAGCGGACGCTGGAAAAGGTCGCGGAGATCGAGCGCCATATCAGCGAGCTGCAATCAATGCGCGATCAACTGCTGGCGTTGGCGGAGAGTTGTCCCGGCGATGACAGTGCCGACTGCCCGATTATTGATAATCTTTCCGGCTGCTGTCATCACAAGGCGCAAAAGCCACGTTGATTAAACGGCACGAATGCGTAAGGTGATGCCTTCCACGGCGATCACTTCGACATGCGTACCTGCGCGCAGGTCTTCGTCAGCGCATACCGGCCACGAGCTGTCGCCGACACGCATATGACCCCGTCCGTTAACTAACGCGGCATCAAGCATAAACCGGCGGCCTACCAGTTGTTGTCCGCGTTGGTTAAGGCGGCTGTCGGTCGGCTTCTGTTTCCGCACGCGACGCGCCAGCCAGCGCCACCAAAGCCAGGCCGCCAGCAACGTTAAGGCCGCAAACAGCACGCCCTGCCATTCCCAGCCGAGCGGTAAGAGCCAGACGGTTAAGCCGGTAATCACTGCCGCCACGCCGCTCCACAGCAAATAGCCGTTACCGCCGAGCATTTCAGCGGCCAACAACAGGCCGCCGAGGCTAAGCCAGAAGATATGCGGATGCACCAGAATCATCGCTATCATGCTTTTTTCCGTTCGCTGGCGCTGTCCTTAACCAGCTCGCTGATCCCGGCGATAGCGCCCATCAGACTGCTGGCATCCAGCGGCATCATGACCACTTTGCTGTTATTCGCCGAGCCGATTTGCTGTAACGCTTCGGTGTATTTCTGCGCCACGAAGTAGTTTATCGCCTGAATATCCCCGGCGGCGATGGCTTCAGATACCATCTGCGTAGCGCGGGCTTCCGCTTCGGCGGAACGTTCGCGCGCTTCCGCCTGCAGGAAAGCGGACTGACGTTCGCCTTCTGCTTTCAGAATCTGCGACTGTTTTTCCCCCTCGGCTTTCAGGATTTCCGCCTGACGTACCCCTTCGGCCTCAAGGATATAGGCGCGTTTGGTACGTTCCGCTTTCATCTGGGCGTTCATCGAGGAGATCAATTCCGCGGGCGGGCGGACATCGCGAATTTCGATACGGGTAACTTTAATTCCCCACGGGTTAGTGGCTTCATCGACAATATGCAGCAGCCGCGTGTTGATGCTGTCGCGCTGGGAGAGCATTTCATCCAGCTCCATCGAACCGAGCACCGTACGGATATTGGTCATGGTCAGGTTAATGATTGCCAGTTCCAGGTTACTGACTTCATAAGCGGCGCGCGGCGCATCGATAACCTGAATAAAACAGACCGCATCGATAGTGACGTTGGCGTTATCTTTTGAGATCACCTCCTGCGACGGAATATCCAGCACTTGCTCCATCATATTGATCTTGCGACCAATTCTGTCCATAAACGGTACAACAAGGCTTAATCCCGGCTGCAGGGTTTTGGTGTAACGTCCAAAGCGCTCCACCGTCCACTGGTATCCCTGCGGAACGATTTTGACGCCCGCGCCGACGATCACCAGCGCGACGAAAATGAGAATAGGGATAAGAATGAGCATAGCTAAACCTCCTGTTGCGTTGTCCATAAACCGATTTTGCTGACGAATTAAGCGAATTATACCTGATTCAGTAAAGCATGTTCCCCCCTTATTAATTACAGGGATACACTATCGCTATAAAAATATGAACAACGGATGCGCAATAAATGACAGAACGTAGCATGTTGCTTGAGTTAAAGCAGGTCGGTTACCAGACTGCGACGACAAAAATAGTGAATAACATCAGTTTTACGCTGCAACGCGGCGAATTTAAGTTAATTACCGGTCCTTCTGGCTGCGGAAAAAGTACGTTGTTGAAAATGGTGGCCTCGCTAATAAGCCCTGATATTGGCGTGATTCTTTTTGAGGGGCGGGATATTACTACTCTGAGTCCGGAAGCCTATCGCCAGCAGGTTTCTTATTGCGCTCAGACGCCAGCGCTATTTGGCGATACGGTTTACGATAACCTGATTTTTCCCTGGCAAATTCGCCATCAGCGCCCGCAGCCGACAGCCTTCGCAGACGATCTGGCGCGTTTTGAACTGCCGGAGACGATTCTGCAAAAACCGATTGCCGCGCTTTCCGGCGGGGAAAAACAGCGTATTGCTCTAATTCGTAATCTACAGTTTCTGCCGAAAATACTGTTACTCGACGAAATAACCAGCGCGCTGGATGAACATAACAAACGGAATGTGAATGATATTATTCATCGCTATGTTCGCGATAAGCAGGTCGCTGTCTTGTGGGTAACGCATGATAAAGATGAAATTCAACACGCGGATAAGGTGATAACGTTAACGCCATCTGCCGGAGAGATGCAGGAGGCGCGTTATGAACGAGCATAATATTACCAATACGTCGCTGGCGTTATCGATGCTGCTGGTGGTGGTCGCGATGCTCATCAGTCACAAGGAAAAGCTGGCGCTGGAAAAAGATATTCTGTGGAGCGTATGCCGGGCGGTGATACAGCTCATTATTGTCGGCTATGTACTGAAATACATCTTTGGCGTTAATCATGCCGCCCTGACGCTGCTGATGGTGCTGTTCATCTGTTTTAACGCCGCCTGGAACGCGCAAAAGCGCAGTAAATATATCGATAAGGCATTTCTCTCCTCGTTTATCGCCATCACCGTCGGCGCCGGACTAACGCTGACGGTACTGGTGCTTACCGGTTCGATTGAATTTGCGCCGATGCAGGTGATTCCCATCGCTGGCATGGTCGCCGGTAATGCGATGGTAGCGGTAGGGCTGTGCTACAACCAACTGGGGCTACGTTTTCATAGCGAGCAGCAGCAAATACAGGAAAAGTTAAGTTTGGGCGCAACGCCGAAAATGGCCTCCGCCGGGCTTATCCGCGATAGTATCCGCGCATCGCTTATCCCGACGATCGACTCGGCAAAGACCGTTGGGCTGGTGAGCCTGCCGGGGATGATGTCCGGGCTGATTTTTGCCGGGATCGATCCGGTAAAAGCGATTAAATATCAAATTATGGTAACGTTTATGCTGTTGTCGACAGCCAGCCTGTCTACCATCATTGCCTGCTATTTAACCTACCGGAAGTTCTATAATTCGCGTCATCAGTTGGTAGTGATGCCGCTCAAGAAATCATGATAGTTGCCGGATGATGGCGCAAGCGCCTTATCCGGCCTGAGGACGACAGGTAGGCCAGATAAGCGCGCCATCAGGCAAGAGAGGATTAATACAGTAGCGCGTACAACTGGCGGCGGTATTTCGACGCCAGCGCGTCGCCGGTGCCGAGCGCGGCAAGGATCTCCTGGAAGGTTTTGCGCGTCTGTCCCTCGGCGGCGGTAAGATCTTTTCTCAGATGGCTGAACAGCAATTCCAGTGCTTCTTCATTACGTCCGACCTGGTGCAACTGCAATGCCAGTTGCGTTGCCAAAGCCGCATCCTGCGGATTGTCCGCGACTTGCTGCTGAAGTTGCTGAATTTCCGGCGTATCCGCCGCCTGTTTAAGCAGTTCGATCTGCGCAACCAGCCCCTGATAACGGGTATCCTGATCCTGTAGCGGTATAGTTTTTAATACCGCTTCGGCCTCTTCAGAGCGGTTCAGCGCAATTTGCGCTTCCGCCAGTAACAGGCCAATCTCACTGTTCTGCGAAGAGAGCTGCCAGGCGTCTTTGAGTAACGGCAGTGCGTCAACGTAGTTGCCCTCCTGCATTAACTGCATCGCTTGTTGCGCTTTTAGCTCTTCTTCACGCGGCAGTACTTTATCCAGCAGAGCGCGGATTGCCTCTTCCGGCTGCGGCCCCTGGAAACCATCGACCGGTTGGCCATTCTGGAACAGATAGACTGTCGGGATGGCGCGCAGCCCAAACTGAGCGGCGATCATCTGTTCGGCGTCGCAGTCCAGCTTTGCCAGAATAAACTGACCGTGGTACTGGGCAGCCAGACTTTCCAGCACTGGCGTTAATTGCAGACAGTGTTGGCTGCGTTCAGACCAGAAATAGAACAGTACCGGCGTAGTCATGGACTGCTCTAAGGTCTGCTGCAGGTTGGATTCATTAATATTGACAATGTTCTGTACGGACATGGCGTCGCTCTCTTTTGTCTGTGTCACGTTTACATGGGGGCTGACGGGCGCGCTTCAACTCAGCTTTGTAAAATTTTATCCAGCATCCGGCCCGGCAATATGCGTTTCAGCGCCATCACCGCCCAGGTGACCAGCGTAACGGGATAGCGCAGCCTGGGTTTATCGCTTGCAAAAGCATGACGTACTTTCGCTACTACCGCGTCAGGATCGCGGGTGAAACGTGCGGCGATGCCGGGATTTTCTACCGGTTTATCACGCTGCGTCTGGTTAACGTTATCCGTAAAACGGGTACGAATCGGCCCCGGTTCTATCAGGCTCACTTTAATGCCTGTGTGCCGTAGCTCCATACGTAGCGCGTCAGACCAGGCTTCGAGCGCGTATTTGCTGGCGGCATAAGCGCCGCGCCCTGGGGTGGAAATCAGCCCCATCACCGATGAGGTCATCACAATGCGTCCTTCGCCATGCGGCAACATGGCGGGAAGTAAGCGCATAGTAAGCTGATGCGCGCCGAAGAAATTACTGGAAAACTGTTGCTCCATCTGCTCACGGCTGATGGTGGAAAGGGGGCCATACACGCCGTAGCCGGCATTGTTAAAGATCCCATACAGACGATTATCGGTCAGGGCGATCACTTCATCGGCGGCACGATCCACGCTTTCAGGGGAGTCGAGATCGATCAACACGCCGGTAAATCCCATACTGTTCATCCGGGCGACATCATCAGGTTTGCGGCAGCCCGCCAGGATTTGAAAGCCCTGGCGTTTAAGTTCAAGCGCGCTGTCCAGACCGATTCCGCTGGAACATCCTGTTATTAAGACCGATTTTTGCATAACTTTACCTGTCAGGATCTCCGTTGATTTAAGAGTCGTGGTTAACTATATCCGTCATACTTCAAGTTGCCTGTGCGTTCGTTTACCCCAGTCACATAGGTGTCTATGCTCCTGGAGATTTTCTTACGTGCCGCCTTCATGCAACTCGAATGATTCAGGAGAGAAAAGGGGTCAACTGCTTCGCCATCCAGTCGGCAATAAACGGCTGCGCGTCGCGGTTGGGATGAATACCGTCATCCTGCATCCACTGTGGTTTCAGATATACCTCTTCCATAAAAAACGGTAACAGAGGAATATCGAACTCTTTGGCGAGCTTAGGATAAATGGCGCTAAAGGATTCATTATAACGGCGACCGTAGTTAGCGGGCAGATGAATTTGCATCAGTAACGGTTGGGCATCGGCGGCTTTCACCGTCTGAATGATTTTACGTAGCGTCTGTTCGGTTTGCGCAGGCGCAAAACCGCGTAGGCCATCGTTGCCGCCAAGCTCCACCACTACCCAGCGCGGGTGATGCTGTTGCAACAGCGCCGGCAAACGCGCCAGTCCCTGCTGCGAGGTATCACCGCTTATACTGGCATTAACGACCGACGTTTTGTTTTGCCATTTATCATTAAGGAGCGACGGCCATGCCGCGCTGGCGGCCATACGGTAACCGGCGCTGAGGCTATCGCCCAGAATTAATAAGGTGTCTGCGGCGGCGGCACGGAAAGTTAACAGGATCAAAAACAGGAAGGGCAAATGCCAGCGGAAAACAGTGTTGAAGTTCATCGTCTCAGGAAGTCCGTCGGTCAGGGTGAGCATGAGCTTTCCATCCTTACCGGAGTTGAACTGGTTGTCAAACGCGGCGAAACCATTGCGCTGATTGGCGAATCAGGATCGGGAAAATCTACGCTGCTGGCGATTCTCGCCGGACTGGATGACGGCAGTAGCGGAGAGGTCAGTCTGGTGGGGAAACCGCTTCACCAGATGGACGAAGAGGCGCGGGCGCAGCTTCGCGCTCAGCATGTCGGTTTTGTTTTTCAATCCTTCATGCTTATTCCTACGCTTAACGCGCTGGAAAACGTTGAGCTACCGGCCCTGCTACGCGGTGAGAACAGCGGTCAGAGTAAGGCGGGGGCGAAAGCGCTGCTCGAACAACTGGGACTGGGAAAACGGCTTGACCACCTTCCGGCACAGCTTTCCGGCGGCGAACAGCAGCGCGTAGCGCTGGCGCGCGCGTTTAACGGGCGTCCTGATGTGCTGTTTGCCGATGAGCCGACGGGCAACCTTGACCGTCAGACCGGAGATAAAATCGCCGACCTGCTATTTTCGCTTAACCGCGAGCACGGCACCACGCTGATTCTGGTGACGCACGACCCAGCGCTGGCGGCGCGCTGCGACCGGCGGCTGCGGTTGGTCAACGGTCAGTTACAGGAGGAGGCATGATAGCCCGCTGGTTCTGGCGCGAATGGCGCTCGCCGTCGCTGATTATTGTCTGGCTGGCGTTGAGTCTGGCGGTGGCCTGCGTACTGGCGCTCGGCAGCATCAGCGACCGGATGGAAAAAGGGTTAAGTCAGCAAAGCCGCGAGTTTATGGCAGGCGATCGGACGCTGCAAAGTTCGCGGGAGGTACCGAAGGCCTGGCTTGAAGAGGCGCGTAAACGCGGCCTTAACGTGGGCGAGCAGTTAACCTTTGCGACCATGACGTTTGCCGGCGATACGCCGCAACTGGCCAGCGTGAAGGCGGTAGATAGCGTTTATCCGATGTACGGCGAATTGCAAACCCGTCCTGACGGAGTGAAACCGCAGCCGGGTAGCGTACTGCTGGCGCCGCGTCTGATGGCGCTGCTTAATTTGAAAACGGGCGATACCATTGATGTCGGCGACGTGACCTTGCGTATTGCCGGTGAAGTGGTGCAGGAGCCGGATTCCGGGTTTAACCCTTTTCAGATGGCGCCGCGTCTGATGATGAATATGGCCGATGTGGCAAAAACCGGTGCGATACAGCCGGGGAGTCGCGTGATGTGGAGGTATAAATTCGGCGGAACGCCGCAACAGCTTGCTGGCTATGAAAGCTGGCTGTTACCGCAGCTTAAACCGGAACATCGCTGGTACGGACTGGAGCAGGATGACGGGGCATTGGGGAAATCGCTCGAACGTTCGCAGCAGTTTTTGCTGCTTTCGGCGTTATTAACGCTACTGCTGGCGGTAGCTGCCGTCGCGGGGGCGATGAGCCATTACTGTCGTAGCCGCTACGATCTGGTGGCGATTTTAAAAACGTTGGGCGCGGGCCGGGCCCAGTTGCGTAAACTTATCATCGGACAGTGGTTGATGGTGCTGGGGCTTTCCGCCGTCACGGGAGGCGCGATTGGGTTACTGTTTGAAAACATATTGCTGGTGCTGCTAAAACCGGTATTGCCCGCCGATTTGCCGCCCGCCAGCCTGTGGCCCTGGCTGTGGGCGCTGGGTGCGATGACGGTCATCTCTCTGCTGGTCGGTTTACGGCCTTATCGATTGTTGCTGGCGACCCAGCCGCTACGGGTGCTGCGCCGCGATGTTGTCGCTCGCGTCTGGCCGTTAAAAATTTATTTGCCTGTCGCCTGCGCCGTCGTGGTGGCGCTGCTCGCCGGATTGATGGGCGGAAGCATGCTGTTGTGGGCGGTTCTGGCGGGTGCCGTGATACTGGCGCTGCTGTGCGGTCTGGTGGGCTGGATGCTGCTTAACGTGCTGCGCGGCATGACGTTGACGTCGCTACCGCTGCGTCTGGCCGTCAGCCGACTTCTGCGTCAGCCGTGGTCAACGTTGAGTCAGCTTTCGGCGTTTTCGCTTTCGTTTATGCTGCTGGCGCTCTTGCTGGTGCTGCGCGGCGACCTCCTTGATCGCTGGCAACAGCAGCTCCCGCCGGAAAGCCCGAACTATTTCCTTATCAATATTGCTTCAGAACAGGTCGCGCCGCTGAAAGCCTTTTTGGCGGAACATCAGGTGATCCCGCAGACGTTTTATCCGATTGTGCGGGCGCGGTTAACGAAGATAAACGGTAATCCGACGGAAGGTCAGCAGGATGAGTCGCTCAACCGTGAACTGAATTTGACCTGGCAGGATACGCGCCCGGCGCATAATCCGCTGGTCGCCGGTCACTGGCCGCCAAAACCGGGCGAAGTCTCTATGGAAGAGGGGCTGGCGAAGCGGCTGAACGTCAAACTCGGCGATAGCGTAACCTTTATGGGCGATACCCAGGCATTTAGCGCTAAAGTCACCAGCCTGCGTCAAGTGGACTGGGAAAGCCTGCGGCCCAACTTTTTCTTCATTTTTCCTTCCGGGGCGCTGGACGGGCAACCACAAAGCTGGTTGACCAGTTTTCGCTGGGAGAATGGCAACGGCATGTTAACGCAGCTTAACCGCGAGTTTCCTACCGTCAGCCTGTTAGATATCGGGGCGATCCTGAAACAGGTGGGACAGGTGCTGGAGCAGGTCAGTCGGGCGCTGGAGGTGATGGTTGTGCTAGTCACCCTCTGCGGCATGTTGCTATTACTGGCTCAGGTACAGGTCGGGATGCGTCAGCGCCATCAGGAGCTGGTGGTGTGGCGCACGTTAGGAGCCGGAAAGAAACTGTTGCGTACCACACTCTGGTGCGAATTCGCCATGCTGGGGTTAGTTGCCGGGCTGGTCGCCGCGATTGGCGCGGAAACGGCGCTGGCGATCTTACAAATCAACGTTTTTGATTTCCCCTGGGAGCCGGACTGGCGTTTATGGGGCGCACTGCCGTTTTGCGGCGCGCTGCTGCTTTCAGTATGCGGCGGCTGGCTTGGCGTTCGTTTGCTGAAAGGCAAAGCGCTATTCCGCCAGTTTAGCGGATGATTCATGATGTGAATAATTTCGCGCCGGTTTTTAAAACGGCGCGTACTTTTTTAGTCGCACAAATTGCTAACTCCTTGATTTTTAGTAGCACAAATCATTAAAAAATACACAACACGTAAGGTTTTATAACAGTTATTATTTGCCTGCTAAATGATTTGGATTGGCTATCTATCAAGGAAAATATAATGACAATTAAAATAACAGCGTTGGCGGCATCGATCGGCGCGGCAATGGCTTTCATGCCTTTCGCCACTCAGGCGGAAATCACCGTTTTAAAACAAGATCCCCAGGCGGGTAATCCACTCAGCCGACTCAATTTCACCGTTGGCGGGAGTATTCGTCCGCAGTTCCAGAATATGACCGGCAATGACGGCGCGAACGGTTATAAACGTAATGGTTTTGATGGCGGGACGCGTTTCCGCTTCGCCGCGGATTACTATCTGTTTGATGATATCAGTTGGATTAGCTATTACGAGCTGGGCGTCAATATCCCTGCGGTATTTGACTGGGATAATCATTATGCAAAGGGCGCGACTGATACCACTCGCCGTATGCTGTATACCGGCTTCAAGAGCGCGACGTGGGGAACGCTGACCTTCGGTCAACAGAACAGCATTTATTACGATGTGGTGGGCGTAAAAACCGATATCTGGGATTACGACATGATAGGTCAGGCGCCGGGCAACGGGATTAACGGCGACTACGATGGTTCTTACCGTACGCGTAAGTCATTGAAGTATAAGAAAAGCATTGGCAATGTCGATCTCTACGCGTCTTATCTGTTCAGCGACGATTATAATGCCAATAACGGCCTGAATTACAAACGTAAAGGCGGCGGTTCTTTAGGCGCGGATTACCATCTCACCGACGATCTGACCTGGGGGACGGCATGGAACTATACCCGTGCGGAGATGCGCGGCAACGGCAATAAAACTTACGATCAAAATATTGTCGGTACCGCGTTAAGCTGGACGCCGGAAAACTGGACTATTGCCGCAGGCGGCGGTTGGTATCAGAACTTTATGACGACCAAAAAAGTATCTGTGAATGATTACTTTGCCGGCGATGCGTGGGGTCTGGAATATTTTGTCGGTTACGCTTTCCCGATTGGTCAGTATGCCGTGAAAGCTATTCAACCGTACTTTATGGGCGACCGCATTGAATATGTGAATGGCCGCGACTATCTGCGTACCGATAACGGCGTGGGGATCACCTTCCAACTGGATTATGGTTTCCGCGTTGATTATGAACATGTTTTCACCTCCAGCACTGACAATCTGGGCGATATGAACCTGGTGCGTCTGCGTTACGATTTCTAAAGCGTTTTCCTCTGCCGGATGTTGGCGTTAAGACCTCTTATCCGGCATTTCCCTTTACGCCATTCCCGTCTGACACACGCCTGAGCGCCTGCCTCGTACATTTAACGACACACCAGGAAACATCATGAAATAATTTCAAGGACAGCAGGCTGTGATCTGTGTCATGTTAAGAAATAGCCTTTCGTTTGGGCCAAAACAGACGATGCCGCATGAACGGCATCCGGCACAGCATCACACTATTTAAAATGGAGAAATTATGGGATTGCGTCAGAGTTTACGCATTGCGGCCAGCACGCTATTACTGGCCTGCGGATTACAGTTTGCCCATGCCGATAGTTCCCCGCAAACGATCGTATTTGGCGTCGCGCCAGGGCCGTATGGCGACATGGTGAAGCAGGCGATTGCGCCGACATTAAAAGAAAAAGGGTATAAGGTCGTGGTGCGCGAGTTTAGCGACTATGTCCAGCCCAATATGGCGTTAGCTAATGGCAGCATCGACGCCAACCTCTTTCAACATACCCTCTATTTTGACAAATTCACCGCTGACAAAGGGCTGAAGCTCAGCAAACTTATTGTGGTACCGACCGCCGGGATGGGCTTCTATTCACGTAAAATCAACAGCCTGGATGCGCTTAAAAAAGGGGACATTATTACCCTCTCCAACGATCCGACCAACCTGGCGCGCGGCCTTCGCTTCCTGCAATCGTTGGGGCTTATCACGATTAAGGACAATATCGATCCGACCAAAGCCTCTGAACGAGATATCGCCAGCAATCCAAAAGGACTGGTTTTCAAACCGCTGGAAGCCGCACAGCTACCGCGCACGCTGGATGGCGTGACCGGCGCGCTGGTTAACGGGAACTTTGCGGTGGCGGCAGGACTCGATCTCTCCAGCGCGATTAAGCAGGAACACCTGGATGAGAACCTGAAAAATATCATTGCGGTACGCAGTGAAGATGCCGATAAGCCGTTTGCCAAAGATATTGTCGAGGCGGTGAAATCGCCGACTTATCGCGCGGTCATCGACGATCCAAAGAATATTTATAGCGCCTTCCAGAAACCGGAATGGATGACCGCGACACCCTGATCGCAGCGGTAGCCATCCCCAATTTCTGAGGTGAATATGATTGAAATAGAAAAAGTCTGCGTCGATTTTACCGCCGGTCGCGGTACCCCCACGCGCGCGGTGGATGATGTGAGCCTGCATATCGCCGCGGGCGAGATTTTTGGCATTGTCGGTACCAGCGGCGCAGGAAAAAGCACTCTGCTGCGTACCCTGAACGCCTTAACGCGTCCCAGCCAGGGGCGCGTCAACGTCAACGGCGTGGAAATTTCTGCGCTGGACGGAAAAGCGTTACGCCAGGCGCGGCAGCGTATTGGTATGATTTTCCAGCATTTTAACTTAATGCATACCCGGACAGTGGCGCAAAACGTTGCGTTTAGCCTGAAAGCGGCTGGCTGGGAACGCAGCAAAATCGCGCCACGGGTGGCGGAAATTTTAACGCTGGTGGGCCTTGCCGATAAAGCGAACCGTTTTCCGGTACAGCTCAGCGGCGGGCAAAAACAGCGGGTGGGGATAGCCCGCGCCATCGCTAACCATCCGGATGTTTTGCTGTGTGACGAACCGACTTCCGCTTTGGATCTGGAAACTTCCGCCACGATTCTGGCTCTGCTCAGACAGATCAACGCACAGCTCGGGATTACTATTGTGCTGATCACCCATGAAATGAACGTGATCAAATCTATTTGCGATCGCGTGGCGGTGATGTCGGGCGGTAAGGTTGTGGAATCGGGCGAGGTGTTTGATGTGTTTGCCCACCCGCAACACGCTTTCACACAGCAACTGGTGTCTCATACCCTTAATTTGACCCTGCCGGAACGTTTACGGGAACACCTGCCCGGGCAGTTGCTGAAAATTTTGTTTATCGGCGATTCGGCGGAGCAGCCGGTACTGTCAGAGGTGGCGATCAAGTTTGGCGTCGCGGTCAATATCCTGCATGGCAAGATTGAATATATCGGCGAACGCGCGTTGGGCATTCTGGTGGTGCAATTAACCGCGCCGCATAATCCAACGGCGGTGGCCGCCGCCGTGGAGCATATCCGTCAACGTACCGCACAGGTGGAGGTGATCCGTGGATGATTTATTGCCGGATTTAACGCTGGCGTTCAATGAAACTTTCCAGATGTTGAGTATTTCAACGGTGCTGGCGATTCTTGGCGGTCTACCGCTCGGTTTTCTGATTTTTGTCACCGATCGTCATCTGTTCTGGCAGAACCGTTTTATTTATCTCGTCGCCTCGGTTCTGGTGAATATTATCCGCTCGGTGCCATTTGTTATTTTACTGGTGCTGTTACTGCCGCTAACGCAGCTTTTGCTGGGCAATACGATTGGCCCGATTGCAGCCTCCGTCCCGCTGTCGGTGGCCGCAATCGCGTTTTATGCACGCCTGGTAGATAGCGCGCTCCGTGAAGTCGATAAAGGGATTATTGAGGCGGTGCTGGCATTCGGCGCTAGTCCGATGCGTATTATCTGTACCGTACTGTTGCCGGAAGCCAGCGCAGGGCTGCTGCGCGGCCTGACGATTACGCTGGTAAGCTTAATCGGCTACTCGGCGATGGCCGGGATTGTCGGCGGCGGCGGGGTAGGCGACCTGGCGATTCGCTATGGCTACTACCGTTACGAAACCGAAGTGATGGTTGTTACCGTAGTGGCGCTGATTGTGCTGGTTCAGGTCGTTCAGATGCTGGGCGACTGGCTGGCAAAACGTGCCGATAAGCGCGACAGACACTAAGCCGGCTCAATGTAGCGTCAGCCGGCAATAAAAATAAGCTATTGCGCTTTTAGCCAGTTGGCAACGTCTTGCCATGTGCCGCGAAAAACGATATTCGCGGCTTTTTTCTCCAGTTGATAGCGATACATTGGGTCGTAATATTCGTTAAGTAGCGGAACCAGCCATGCCATATGGCCGTCGGTGCTGCCGCTGGATAATTGCTCCGCCAGCGCGCTATCCAGCGTGTCCGTCAGTTCGGCAAAGCGTTGCAACCCCAGACGGCGGCGAATAGCGAACAGTCCATGATGAAGATATTCACTATACGCCTGCCAACCGGCCTCATCGCCGTAGGCGTGGGTGAAGTCGTAATGCATACGGATGAAATACTCTTCACGCAGTCGTTCCAGACGAAGCGCAAACGGATCTTCCACTACCGCAATGGGGGCCTGCGCCATTCTTTCGCGTAAACACTCAGGCAGATGGTTGGCGCCGATCGTTCGCCCTTCATCTTCCAGTACCCACCTTTTTAGCGTCTGACGCGCGTTAATTTTCAGCAATTCAACGGCAAGTTTGTTTTCAAAACTGGCCTGGCTGAGCTGGGGTTTCAGCGTGCGGCCAAAAGAGGAGCCGCGATGACGCGCGAGACCTTCCAGATCCACGCCGTTGGGCTGTTGTCGTACCAGTTGCGTTTTGCCGCTGCCCGTACAGCCGCCAATTAAAAGTATTGGTTTTTGCGCCAGTTGCCAGGTCGCCTGAATTGCTGTCTGGCGCAGCGCTTTATAGCCGCCTTCAATAAGCGGGCAGTCAATCCCTGTTTCTTGCAGCCAACGTTGTACGATATGTGACCGCTGACCGCCGCGCGCGCAGCACAGATACCCGTTGGGGAAACGTTGATACGCGGCTTTCCAGGCCTCTAGCCGCTGCTGGCGAATGTCGCCGCAAACCAGCCGATGCCCCAACGCTAACGCCGCATCCGCGCCCTGACGTTTGTAGCAGGTGCCGACGGCGGCTCGCTCGTCATCCATCATCAATGGCAGGTTGATAGCGCCCGGCATGGCGCCCTGTTCAAACTCAATCGGCGCGCGTACATCAATTAAAGGCGTATCGGCAAGGAGGAGCGCGCGATAGTCCTGTGCTTTTTGTCTGTCTTGCATAACGTAAAACGTAACCTTAAATCATCCTTTGCGCTATTTTACGCGCCAATTCGCAAAGTGGCTTGATTTTTAACAGCGTACGGTATTGAAAATGGATAAAAAACCGGCTATTTCGGGTTGTCGTTGGGTAAATAATTTCACAATGTCTTCTACCGCTTTGCCTCCGCCAAATTTATGCCAGGCGAGGCTTAACGGTGAGGGCGGACGCATCGTAGGGATGGTACAGCTCACCAGTTCGTTTTTGTCGATCAGCGTTTGACAAAGCGGCTGCGGAACAAAACCGATACCGACGCCTGCCAGATGAGCGGCGATTTTGGTTTCCATATCAGGCACGATAATTTCCTTCTGCCCCGGAAGGCGCCAGGCTACCCGCTTGGTCAGCGTACGCGCGCTGTCTTCGATATTAATTGCCGGGAAACGGCGCAACTGCGCTTCTGTTAGAGGCCCGCTGACGTGAGCTAAAGGATGATCCGCGGACATTACAAAACGCCATTGTACGGAACCTAAAGGGTCGAGCATAAAGGTATTAGCCAACGGCTCGGTGCCAGTTACGCCAATCGCCAGCGAAAAACCTTCATACAGGAGCGAATCCCAGACGCCCATATAAATTTGCCGGGAAAAGTGAAACTGAGTGAAGGGGTAACGCGCATTAAGCCACGATAAGAGACTGGCGACCGCTTGCGGGCTATAGAGCAGGTTATTCACCACAATATTGACCTGACGCTCTACGCCGTCGTTAACCTGGCGTAGCTCGTCAGGCATGCTGTCCAGCCACGCAAGCCAGTCTTTTGCCTGAGAGAGAAGGTGAGAGCCCGCCGCCGTCAACGAGACGCTTCGCGTTGTGCGAAAGAACAGCCCTACGCCGGTATTTTCCTCCAGCAGTTTGATGCGGTAGCTAATGGTTGCCGTGGTTTTACACAGGCGCTCCGCCGCTTTGGAGAAACTCCCCGTTTCGGCAACGCTGATAAAGGTACGCAGTGTTTCCGGGTCAAACATCGTCAGACGCCTCCTTACGATCCTGATAAAACCAGAATTGTTTTCCTATGATTTTTAAGTAGTTTTACATAATAGCCATGTTTGATTTGTGGTCTAAATCTACTTTTGGAAAAATATTCCAACTTTTATGTTGATGTTAAATCCCGAAGGTTTTAGATTGCATGGTATTGAAACCGGACAGAGTCCAAACCGCGGTTAAACGGAATCGAGCTACAAGGGAAAAATAATGAAACTTGAGGTATTACCGTTAGATCAGAAGACGTTCAGCGCTTATGGCGATGTTATTGAGACGCAGGAACGTGACTTTTTTCATATAAACAACGGGTTAGTTGAGCGATATCACGACCTGGCGAAGGTTGAAGTTCTGGAGCAGGATCGCACGCTGATCAGTATTAACAGGGCGCAACCGGCCGCGATGCCTATTGTGGTACATGAACTGGAACGTCATCCTTTAGGTACGCAGGCGTTTGTGCCGATGAACGGCGAGGCTTTTGTCGTTATTGTCGCGCTCGGCGATGATAAACCCGATCTCTCCACGCTGCGGGCGTTTATTAGCAATGGACGGCAGGGCGTCAATTATCACCGTAATGTATGGCATCACCCGCTGTTTGCGTGGCAGACGGTTACCGATTTTCTGACGGTGGATCGCGGCGGCAGCGATAACTGTGATGTTGAAAGTATCCCGACACATGAACTCTGTTTTGCGTGACGCTATTGGCCTTCTTGCATAAGATGAACATATTGTTCATTGTTTATGCTCATATTTTGGGCCGGAGTTAACGTAAATATGACGGAAGTAAGACGACGCGGCAGGCCAGGACAGGCAGAGCCGACTGCGCAGAAAGGCGCTCAGGCGCTGGAGAGGGGCATAGCGATATTGCAATATCTCGAAAGAAGCGGCGGCAGTTCATCAGTTAGCGATATTTCCGGCAGCCTGGATTTACCGCTTTCTACGACGTTTCGCCTGTTAAAGGTACTGCAAGCGGCTGATTTTGTGTACCAGGATAGCCAGCTTGGCTGGTGGCATATTGGTTTAGGCGTATTTAATGTGGGCTCTGCGTATATTCATAATCGCGATGTCCTCTCGGTGGCCGGGCCCTTTATGCACCGACTTATGCTGCTTTCTGGCGAGACGGTCAACGTAGCGATTCGCAACGGTAATGAAGCGGTGTTAATCGGTCAAAAGGAGTGCAAATCGATGGTCAGAATGTGCGCGCCCTTAGGGAGTCGTCTGCCGTTACATGCTTCCGGCGCCGGAAAAGCGCTGCTTTACCCGCTCACCGAAGAAGAGCTGGTGGGGATCGTCGTCAATACCGGTTTGCGGCGGTTTACGCCGACCACTCTGGTGGATTTACCTATCCTGCTTAAAAATCTGGAGCAGGCGCGTGAACAGGGCTACACCGTCGACCAGGAAGAACATGTTGTCGGGCTGAATTGTATCGCCTCCGCTATCTATGACGATGCGGGCAGCGTGGTCGCCGCTATCTCAATATCGGGACCGGCTTCCCGGCTGACGGAAGATCGCTTTATCAGCCAGGGGGAACTGGTACGGGATACCGCGAAAGACATCAGTACGGCGCTTGGGCTAAAACCCCCTGTAGCCTGAGCCGCATCCCGCTCGCTGGAGCGGGACTTTTTTTAAATTTTTAAAAGTTGGAAACTTTTTCCAATAAAAAGAGGTAGCAATAAAATGGCAAAAATGAGAGCCGTGGATGCGGCAATGTATGTGCTGGAAAAAGAAGGTATCACCACAGCATTCGGCGTTCCTGGGGCTGCAATCAACCCCTTCTATTCTGCAATGCGTAAGCATGGAGGCATTCGCCATATACTGGCGCGTCATGTGGAAGGCGCTTCGCATATGGCTGAGGGCTACACACGTGCGGCGGCAGGTAATATTGGGGTTTGCCTGGGCACTTCCGGCCCGGCGGGAACCGACATGATCACCGCGCTCTATTCCGCTTCTGCCGACTCTATCCCGATTTTATGCATTACTGGTCAGGCGCCACGAGCGCGTCTGCACAAGGAAGATTTCCAGGCAGTCGATATTGAAGCGATTGCAAAACCAGTCAGCAAGATGGCAGTGACGGTTCGTGAGGCGGCGCTGGTGCCGCGCGTATTACAACAGGCTTTTCATCTGATGCGCTCAGGCCGCCCAGGTCCTGTGCTGGTTGATTTACCGTTTGATGTCCAGGTTGCGGAGATCGAATTCGATCCGGATATGTATGAGCCGCTGCCGGTATATAAGCCAGCCGCCAGCCGCGTACAGATTGAAAAGGCGCTGGAGATGCTGATTCAGTCCGAGCGTCCGGTAATTGTCGCGGGCGGCGGGGTTATTAACGCCGACGCCGCGCCACTGCTGCAGCAGTTTGCCGAACTGACCAACGTACCGGTGATCCCTACCCTGATGGGCTGGGGCTGTATCCCGGACGATCACCCCTTAATGGCGGGGATGGTCGGCCTGCAAACGGCGCACCGCTACGGCAACGCCACTCTGCTGGCATCCGATATGGTTTTTGGCATCGGTAACCGTTTCGCCAACCGTCATACGGGGTCCGTTGAGAAATATACTCAGGGGCGAAAAATCATCCATATCGATATTGAACCGACGCAAATTGGCCGCGTGTTGTGCCCGGATCTGGGCATCGTTTCTGACGCCAAAGCGGCGCTAACGTTGCTGATCGATGTCGCGCAGGAGATGCAAAAAGCGGGGCGTTTGCCATGCCGGAAGACCTGGGTGGACGAATGCCAGCAGCGTAAACGGACTTTGCTGCGTAAAACCCACTTTGACAACGTGCCAGTGAAGCCGCAGCGCGTCTATGAAGAGATGAACAAAGCCTTTGGTCGCGATGTGTGCTATGTCACCACCATTGGATTGTCGCAAATCGTGGCAGCGCAGATGCTGCATGTGTTTAAAGACAGACACTGGATCAACTGCGGCCAGGCGGGGCCTCTTGGCTGGACAATCCCGGCGGCATTAGGGGTTTGTGCTGCCGATCCGCAACGCAATGTGGTGGCGATTTCCGGCGATTTCGACTTCCAGTTCCTGATTGAAGAGTTAGCCGTCGGCGCGCAGTTTAACATCCCGTATATCCATGTGCTGGTTAACAACGCTTATCTTGGTCTGATTCGCCAGTCGCAACGCGCATTTGACATGGACTACTGCGTACAGCTCGCCTTTGAAAATATCAACTCCAGCGAAGTGAATGGCTATGGCGTTGACCATGTAAAAGTGGCAGAAGGGTTAGGCTGTAAAGCAATTCGTGTCTTTAAACCGGAAGATATTGCGCCTGCATTTGAACAAGCTAAAGCGCTGATGGCGCAATATCGCGTTCCGGTGGTGGTGGAAGTCATTCTGGAACGCGTAACCAATATTTCCATGGGCAGCGAACTGGATAACGTAACCGAGTTTGAAGAAGTTGCGGATAGTGCGAAAGATGCGCCAACAGAAACCTGTTTTATGAAATATGAGTAAGGGAGGTAATCGATGTTACGTTTCTCTGCCAATCTTTCTATGCTGTTTACGGAATATGATTTCCTGGAACGCTTTGATAAAGCGGCGTTGTCGGGATTTCGCGGCGTGGAATTCATGTTTCCCTACGATAACGACATCGAAGTGTTAAAACGTAAACTCAGGGATAATAATCTGGAACATACGTTACATAATTTACCGGCTGGCGACTGGGCGGCTGGCGAACGTGGAATTGCCTGTATTCCTGGGCGCGAAGAAGAGTTTCGCGATGGTGTAGCGGCCGCAATCCGCTATGCACGTGCGTTAGGCAATAAGAAAATAAATTGTCTGGTGGGTAAAACGCCGTCAGGATTCTCCGCAACGGAGATCCACGACACGTTGGTCGAAAACCTGCGCTATGCGGCAAATATGCTGGCGAAAGAAGACATTTTATTACTTATCGAACCTATTAATCACTTTGATATGCCGGGGTTCCATCTCACCGGAACTCAACAGGCGTTAGCATTAATTAAAGATATCGGCAGCGATAATATCAAAATTCAGTATGATATTTATCACATGCAACGCATGGAAGGGGAATTAACGCAAACCATGACGGCATGGGCCGATAAAATAGGCCATTTACAGATTGCTGATAACCCGCGTCGCGGCGAGCCGGGGACTGGGGAAATCAATTATGACTTTATTTTTAATGTCATTAAACAGTCTGGTTATGATGGCTGGGTTGGCTGTGAATATAAACCACTGACTACCACGGAAGCGGGATTATCGTGGATTAATCAGTACCGTTAAAACGCAGAATAATTCGGGCAGCGCTTTTTTTTCCACTGTGTTGGAAGGGGATTGTGTTGCCTGAATCTGGAAACACCGAAAGCAATAAAAGAGGTTGTATATGAAACTGGGATTTATTGGCCTGGGAATTATGGGCTCGCCAATGGCTATCAATTTGGCACGCGCCGGTCATCAATTACACGTTACGACTATTGGTCCGGTCGCGGACGAACTGCTCTCGCTGGGGGCGGTAAATGTTGAGACTGCACGTCAGGTAACTGAATTTGCAGACATCATCTTCATAATGGTGCCGGATACGCCGCAGGTTGAAGACGTGTTATTTGGCGAACACGGTTGCGCTAAAACATCGCTTCAGGGAAAAACCATCGTCGATATGAGTTCTATTTCTCCTATCGAAACCAAACGTTTTGCCCAGCGCGTTAATGAAATGGGCGCTGATTACCTGGATGCCCCGGTTTCCGGGGGCGAAATCGGGGCGCGTGAAGGCACTCTGTCGATTATGGTCGGCGGCGAGCAGAAAGTCTTTGACCGCGTTAAACCGCTCTTTGACATCCTGGGAAAAAATATCACCCTGGTGGGCGGCAATGGGGATGGGCAAACCTGTAAGGTGGCTAACCAAATTATTGTTGCGCTGAATATTGAAGCGGTTTCTGAAGCCTTAGTGTTTGCTTCAAAAGCAGGTGCCGATCCGGTACGCGTGCGCCAGGCGTTAATGGGCGGGTTCGCCTCTTCACGCATTCTGGAAGTTCACGGCGAGCGGATGATCAACCGGACGTTCGAGCCTGGTTTCAAAATCGCGCTTCATCAGAAAGACCTTAATCTTGCATTGCAAAGCGCAAAAGCGCTGGCGCTGAATTTACCGAATACGGCGACCTGCCAGGAATTATTCAATACCTGTGCGGCAAATGGCGGGAGCCAGCTTGATCATTCGGCAATGGTACAGGCGCTGGAATTAATGGCCAATCATAAATTGTCCTAATTATGTGTATCGCTGCGGCTGCAGCGATACCTGTTCACAAGGAACACTCTGTAAAGGTGAAGAACATGAGTGAAACTAAAAAATCCGGGATTGATTACTGGAAGCAAATTGTTGTCGTAATGAGTCTGGGCTGGGTAGCGATTTGGATCTATCGCACCGTGCTTACGCCAATTTATCCAGAAATTCAGGCATCTTTAGACAATGTAAGTAATGCAGAAATAGGCGCCATTGCAAGTTTTTACTTTTTTGCTTACTGCAGTATGCAAATCCCTTGCGGAATATTGGTCGATAAATTCGGTCAAAAAATCATGCTGATGGCCGGATTTACGCTTTTTATTATTGGTACACTCTGTATCGCGAAAGCCAATGGCCTGGCCATGATCTATACAGGGTCGCTAATGGCAGGCGGAGGATGCGCTTCTTTCTTTAGCTCGGCTTATTCACTCTCTTCGGCAAACGTGCCGCAGGCCCGTCGGGCATTAGCCAATGCGATTATCAACAGCGGGTCGGCTATAGGGATGGGGATTGGCTTAATCGGTTCCAGCGTATTAGTAAAAAACATGAGCATGGCCTGGCAGAATGTACTGTATATCGTGGCCGCGATATTAGTAATCATGCTGTGCGTTTTTACGCTGGTCATTCGTGGTAAAGCCAAAAGCGACTCTGCGCAAGCGGAAAAGCAAACCCAAACCGTTACGGAAGATGAGAAACGCGCGCCTTTATTCTCTGGTTTATTGTGTAGCGTTTACTTCCTCTATTTCTGTACCTGCTACGGTTATTATTTGATAGTGACCTGGCTGCCCTCTTATCTACAGACTGAAAGAGGATTTGATGGCGGAGCTATCGGGCTGGCATCAGCGCTGGTGGCGGTAGTTGGCGTACCGGGGGCGTTATTTTTTAGCCATCTGTCAGATAAATTTCGTAACAGTAAAGTTAAGGTTATTCTCGGTCTGGAAATTGTGGCGGCAGCAATGTTGGCGTTTACGGTTTTGTCCCCGAATACCACGATGCTGATGGTCAGCCTGACGCTATACGGCTTGCTGGGGAAAATGGCGGTAGACCCGATCCTGATCTCCTTTGTATCTGAACAGGCTTCGGCAAAAAGTCTGGGAAGAGCTTTCAGCCTTTTTAATTTCTTTGGCATGAGCTCGGCGGTTGTCGCCCCAACGTTGACCGGATTTATTTCGGATGTAACGGGGTCGAAAGAGATCAGTTTTGTGATTTCAGCATGTTTAGTGGTCACCGGAACGCTGATCTTTGCTGTCGTCACTTTATATAAAAAGAAAGCAACGCAACGTATTGCTTCAGCTTAAAAATAATTATATCTACTAATTCTTTATTTTATATTTATTTGTTCCTCATAGCTAAACCCATAACAACGTTATCCGATGCGTGAAAAGAGGGATTTATGGAACATCAAAGAGAGCTATACCAGCAGCGCGGTTATAGCGAAGACTTATTACCTAAAACAGAAACCCAACGAAACTGGAAGGCATTTAACTATTTCACCTTATGGATGGGATCTGTACATAACGTGCCAAATTACGTTATGGTCGGCGGTTTTTTTATACTGGGGCTATCAACATTTAATATCATGTTGGCCATTATTATCAGCGCATTATTTATTGCGGCGGCGATGGTAATGAATGGCGCGGCAGGCAGCAAATATGGCGTTCCTTTTGCTATGATATTGCGAGGTTCTTACGGCGTCCGCGGCGCGCTATTCCCTGGATTATTGCGAGGGGGAATCGCGGCAATTATGTGGTTCGGCTTACAGTGTTACGCGGGATCGCTGGCATTTCTTATTTTGATTGGGAAGATCTGGCCAGGATTTCTGACATTAGGCGGAGATTTCAAGCTGCTGGGTCTTTCACTGCCAGGACTAATTACTTTTCTAATTTTTTGGATTATTAACGTTGGCATCGGTTTTGGCGGTGGTAAAGTATTAAATAAATTTACCGCTATCCTCAATCCATGTATTTACATTGTCTTTGGCGGCATGGCTATTTGGGCAATATCGCTGGTTGGCATTGGCCCGATTCTGGACTATCTGCCTTCAGGCGTGCAAAAAGCAGAGCACAGCGGCTTTCTGTTCCTGGTGGTGATTAACGCCGTAGTCGCCGTCTGGGCTGCGCCAGCGGTGAGCGCGTCCGATTTCACGCAAAACGCGCATTCATTTCGCGCTCAGGCATTGGGACAAACGCTGGGGCTTATCGTAGCGTATATATTATTCGCCGTAGCCAGCGTGTGCATTATTGCCGGAGCCAGTATTCATTATGGTATGGATACCTGGAACGTGCTGGATATTGTGCAGCGCTGGGACAGCCTGTTTGCTTCATTCTTTGCGGTGTTGGTGATTCTGATGACGACAATTTCAACCAACGCCACCGGTAATATTATACCTGCGGGGTATCAAATTGCGGCGCTTGCCCCGACAAAGCTTAACTATAAAAATGGCGTAATGATTGCCAGTATTATCAGTCTACTGATTTGCCCATGGAAATTAATGGAGAATCAGGACAGTATTTATCTGTTCCTCGATATTATCGGCGGTATGCTTGGCCCGGTAATCGGCGTAATGTTAGCTCATTATTTTGTGGTAATGCGTGGAAAAATTAATCTTGATGAGCTGTACACCGCCAGCGGTGATTACAAATATTATGATAATGGATTTAACCTGACTGCATTTTCAGTCACCCTGGTCGCAGTTATTCTGTCATTAGGCGGCAAGTTTATACCATTTTTGGAGCCTTTATCCCGCGTGTCCTGGTTTGTAGGCGTAATAGTTGCGTTCGTTGCTTATGCGCTATTGAAGAAACGCACGGGTTTTGAAAATACAGGAGAGAAAAAACTCGCAGGTTAAATATTGAAAAAGCATTAAGCGTATTTAATGAAGCGTGCGCTATTTAAAAACTATCTGTATCCATACAAGGAGTTTGTTATGTCTTTTGATTTAATTATTAAGAACGGTACTGTCATCTTAGAAAACGAAGCGAGAGTTATCGATATCGCCGTCCAGGGCGGAAAAATCGCCGCGATTGGCGAGAACCTGGGGGAAGCGAAAAATGTGCTGGATGCGACGGGATTGATCGTTTCGCCGGGCATGGTTGACGCGCATACCCACATTTCTGAACCGGGCCGTACCCACTGGGAAGGCTATGAAACCGGTACCCGCGCGGCGGCGAAAGGCGGTATTACCACGATGATTGAGATGCCGCTCAATCAGCTGCCGGCGACGGTCGATCGTGAGACGATTGAACTCAAGTTTGACGCGGCAAAAGGTAAATTGACCATCGACGCCGCGCAGTTGGGCGGTTTGGTTTCTTATAACCTGGATCGGCTGCATGAGCTGGACGAAGTGGGCGTTGTCGGCTTCAAGTGCTTTGTCGCCACCTGCGGCGATCGTGGCATCGATAATGATTTTCGCGACGTTAATGACTGGCAGTTTTACAAAGGCGCGCAAAAACTGGGGGAAATGGACCAGACGGTACTGGTACATTGCGAAAATGCTCTGATTTGCGATGAGCTGGGCGAGGAAGCTAAACGCGAAGGACGCGTAACGGCGCATGATTATGTCGCCTCACGTCCGGTATTTACTGAAGTGGAAGCCATTCGTCGCGTGCTGTATCTGGCGAAAGCGGCAGGTTGCCGTCTGCACGTTTGCCATATCAGCAGCCCGGAGGGGGTAGAGGAAGTAACGCGCGCGCGTCAGGAAGGTCAGGATGTCACCTGTGAATCGTGCCCGCACTATTTTGTCCTCGATACCGATCAGTTCGAAGAGATTGGCACCCTGGCAAAATGTTCTCCGCCAATTCGCGACCAGGAAAACCAGAAAGGGATGTGGGAAAAACTGTTTAACGGCGAAATCGACTGCCTGGTATCCGACCACTCTCCATGCCCTCCGGAAATGAAAGCAGGCAATATCATGCAAGCATGGGGCGGAATTGCCGGACTGCAAAACTGCATGGACGTCATGTTTGATGAAGCGGTGCAAAAACGCGGTATGTCGTTGCCGATGTTTGGCAAATTAATGGCGACCAACGCCGCCGATATTTTTGGTCTGAAACATAAAGGACGTATTGCCCCCGGCAAAGATGCTGACCTGGTCTTTATTCAGCCTGACAGCAGCTATGTTCTGAAAAATGAAGATCTGGAATATCGCCATAAAGTCAGTCCGTATGTTGGCCGTACTATTGGCGCGCGTATTACCAAAACGATTTTGCGCGGCGATGTTATTTATGACATCGAGCATGGCTTCCCTGTGCCGCCAAAAGGTCAGTTTATCCTTAAACATCAGCAGTAATCCGGTGTGATTTAATGCCCGTCGTCACGACGGGCATTCTCTATTTTAAGGTGTGGATATGTTCCCTGTTATTAACCGCGAAAGTGTGTTGTCCGGCTTTCAGTGGTTTTTCTTTATTTTCTGTAACACGGTTGTGGTTCCCCCTACCTTGCTGTCCGCTTTTCATCTTCCCGCTGATAACCTGTTAATGCTCACACAATACGCTTTTTTGACCACCGCGTTGGCCTGCCTGGTTCAGGCATTTTGCGGCCATCGCCGGGCCATTATGGAAGGGCCGACAGGGCTGTGGTGGGGCGCTATTCTTACGATTACGCTTGGCGAGGCGTCTCGCGGCACGCCGCTGAACGATATCGCCTCCAGCCTGTCGGTCGGGATCGCGATCTCCGCAATGGTGACGATATTTATCGGCATTAGCGGGTTAGGACACCGTCTGGCTCGCCTGTTTACGCCGGCGGTAATGGTTTTTTTCATGCTGCTTTTGGGCGCGCAGCTGACCTCAATATTTTTTAAAGGCATGCTGGGGCTGCCTTTTGGCATTGCCGATACCAGCGCCAGAATCAAATTGGCCCCCTTTGGGCTGGCGGTCGCGGTGATGTGTTTTATCCTCGCGATGATTATTTTCCTGCAGCAGCGTATCTCCCGTTACGCGTTACTGGTAGGGACCGTGGTCGGGTGGGGGCTATGGCGGTTATGCTTTCCTTCGTCACACTTACCGCCAGGTGAATTAAGCTGGCGATGGTTTCCGCTGGGCAGCCACGGCACGCTGATGCCGGGTATTATTGTGACGGCGGTGATGACGGGGTTAGTCAACATCAGCAACACTTACGGCGCCATCCGCGGTACCGATATCTTTTATCCGCATCAAGGGTCGGGCAGTTCTCGTTATCGCCGAAGCTTTATGATTTCCGGACTGATGACGTTAGTGACGGTGCCTTTCGCTGTCGTGCCTTTTTCGCCTTTTGTATCTTCCATTGGTTTATTAACGCAAACCGGCGACAGTTCTCGCAAATCCTTTATCTGCGGTAGCGCGCTGTGTCTGCTGGTTGCCATTATAACGCCGTTAACCCGCTTATTTTGCGCTATTCCACTGGCGATCAGCAGCGCCGTTATGCTGGTCTCTTATTTACCTTTACTTTATTCCGGTTTGGTTTTTAGCCAGCAAATTACGTTTACCGCGCGGAATATTTATCGCCTGACGTTACCGCTTTTTGTCGGCATTTTTTTGATGGGGCTTCCTCCGGTCTATTTACAGGATCTTCCACTGATGATTCGTCCTCTGCTTAGCAACGGATTACTGGTGGGAATCTTACTGGCAGTGCTTATGGAAAATCTTATTCCGTGGGAACGCATTAAATAACGTGAGAAAACAAGGAGACATGATGAAGATTGTAATTGCGCCAGATTCATTTAAAGAGAGCTTAAGCGCTGATAAATGCTGTCAGGCTATTAAAGCGGGATTTTCAACCGTATTTCCTGATGCGCGCTATGTCTGTTTACCGATCGCCGATGGCGGAGAAGGAACCGTGGACGCGATGGTGGCAGCGACCGGCGGGAAACGGGGTTCTGTGGACGTTAGCGGGCCGATGGGGGAAAAAGTAAACGGATTTTATGGCCTGACCGGCGACGGCAAAACGGCGATTATTGAAATGGCGGCGGCGAGCGGATTGATGCTGGTGGCACCCGAGGCGCGTAATCCGCTGCTGGCATCCAGTTTCGGCACCGGCGAATTGATTCGTCACGCCCTGGACGCGGGGATTCGCCATATTATTCTGGGTATCGGCGGCAGCGCCACGGTGGATGGCGGAATGGGAGTAGCGCAGGCGCTCGGTGTGCGTTTTCTGGACGCGCAGGGAACGCCGCTTGGCGCCGGAGGGGGCAATTTATCGCGCCTGGCGAGCATTGACCTGCAGGGGTGCGATCCGCGAATTTCAGAGTGTCGTATTGAGGTCGCCTGTGATGTTGATAACCCGTTGGTGGGGCCACGCGGCGCGTCGGCGGTATTCGGTCCGCAGAAAGGGGCGACGCCTGAAATGGTTGAGACGCTGGAAAATGGATTACGTAATTATGCCCGTGTTTTACATGCCCTGACCGGACGCGACATGTCTCAAATACCGGGCGGTGGAGCGGCCGGAGGAATGGGGATTGCTGCTATCGTCTTCCTGGCAGCGGAAATGAAGCCCGGTATTGAGATTGTTATGCAGGCGGTGAAGTTGGAGGAGGCGGTAAAAGAGGCCTCGCTGGTGATTACCGGAGAAGGGCGAATCGACTCGCAAACGGCGGGAGGAAAAGCGCCGATAGGCGTTGCGTCAGTGGCGAAACGGCATCACGTCCCGGTTATCGGCATTGCCGGCGTACTGGGCGACGGCGTGGAAGTGGTCCATCGCCACGGTATTGATGCCGTATTCAGTATTTTGCCGCGGCTGGCGCCTTTGCCGGAAGTTCTGGCGAACGGTGAACAAAATCTCTACCACAGCGCCTGTAATATTGCCCGCGTCATCAAACTTGGCCAGGATATCGGGACTCGTTAAGCATAAAAAAGCCACGGTTCTCACCGTGGCAAAATCCAACATAGCTAAATTAAAAATAATCAGGAGGGCTGTCCGCCGTTAAATCATAACGTCGCGGTTACAGTCTTTGGAGTAGATGTAGCTGAATGCTTCGCCACGACCTACACCGTATCCGGCCTGCAGGGAATAAGCGCCCATGAAGATGTAGTCGCCTTTTTTCACCGGCACCCAGTTGTTGTCGAGGTTATAAACCCCCTGGCCGGAAAGGATATAAGCGCCATGTTCCTGGACGTGGGTTTCAATATAGCCGTGGCTGGCGCCCGGTTCGAACGACAGAATATGCATATTCATATCGAAGCCCAGCTCTTTAGGCAGGAAATCCAGCAGAATAACATCTTCCATGCCTTCATAATGAATACGCTCCAGCTGGCTGGCATTGCCGGAAACCAACCACGGGGCATGCCCCTCGACAGGAGTATAGCGGCGTTTATATAAAAATAGCTGGCTGTCTTCCGTTTGAGCATTGCTAAAGGTCATCATCTCGCCCGGTGGACAATAGAGGTATCCGCCCTGGGTTAAAGAGAATGTTTTTCCTTCTGCTTTAGCTTCAATATTTCCCGCAATGACATAGAGAAAAGTTTCAATCCCCTCGCCGCCAAAGCCCTGCTGGTTGCCGCCATTCTGATGTAAGGTGACCAGATAATCGACGAAAGAAGCACCCAGCTTCGGCGTCGAAAGGATGGTGACGTCACAGTTTTCAAAGCCGGGAATAATATTTTTCACCATACCGTCCGGCGTTAAGAGCGCATAGTTACCGTGTTTCACAATGGCGCGGTTCGCCAGTAAATCATCGCGGTAACCCGTGACGTTATTCAGATATCCCATTGATGGCTCCTTATTTTTGCCAGGCAAGTTGATGCAGCATTAATGCCAGAGTTTTGACCCCTTCAGCAAGGTCATTAATGTTGGTACGTTCCGCCGGGTTATGGCTGATACCATTAATGCTGGGGACGAAAATCATACAGGTAGGGACGCGCGGCGCGAAAATTTGCGCGTCATGACCTGCGCCGCTATGCATTATGCGATAGTTCAGTTGTTCGGTTTCACACAGCCTGGTGAGGGCCGCGACCAGTTCGGCGTTCATCGGCACCGGCGCTTCGTCCATCCACAAATCGATATCGATGCTGATATCCATTTCATCGCAGATGGCGCGCATATCGTTTTCCAACTGTTCGGTAAATTCGCGAAGTACCGCGGCGTCCGTATGCCGGCAATCGATTGTAAATGTGGTTTTTCCAGGGACAACATTGACCGTATTCGGCTGCGGCTCAACTTTGCCGAACGTTAATACCAGGGGATCGCCATGCTGTTTGGCTTTTTCAATGGACTGACTGCAAATACGACTGAAGGCATGCACCGTATCGCGACGATAGCCCATTGGCGTTGTGCCTGCATGGTTGGACTCGCCGTTGAGCGTCACCGTGTAGCGACGTTGCCCGACGATGGCGTTGACGACGCCAATCGACTGTCCGTTGCTCTCCAGAACGCAGCCTTGCTCAATATGCAATTCAACAAAGGCGCGGATATCGGTTCGCGCAGCGAGTGGAGCGGCGGGAAGGGTAAATCCGCACGCCTGCATAGCGTCGACAAAGCCTGTGCCTTTGGCGTCCTGGATATGGCGTACCTCTTCAGGATTCGCCAGGCCAAAAATGTTCTTGCTGCCCCAAAAAACGTAAGGGAAACGGCTGCCTTCTTCCTCAGCCATTGATACTACCTCGACGGTGCGCAGCGGCGCGCCGTAGGTCGCTTTTAGCCAGTCGAGCGCCAGCCAGGCGGCAAGCGCGCCGAATTGCCCGTCCAGATTGCCGCCGTTGACGACCGTATCAATATGCGAACCGCTTAAAATCACCTGCTCCGGAAATTGTGTGCCGCAAAGGCGGCCATATAAATTTCCGACGTCATCAAAGCGTGTCTCCAGACCGCTTTCTGCCATTCGCTTTTTAAACTGCTGCTGTGTTTCCAGCCACTCAGGCGAATAAAGTAAACGCGTCATTCCACCCGTAGGATCGGCTCCAATGGAAGAGAGCCAGGGCAATGTTTCTTCTATCGCGTGGCGAAAATGCTTTATCATAGAAAATTCCTGTTTCAATAATTATTGGGCAAAGGGATTTTTTGTTTCGTATGACTTGAGATAGAGGGCATCGGAAATCAGATATTGATAAATATCATCAACAATATCGATACCATTCATATCGGCATTTTTCTGTTTAATATCCTGATCCTGTCCAGGATAATAAACCTGTTTAAAACCGGGGGCGGGCTTCACGGAATTGAGTTCCTGCATGGTCTGACTAATATGTTTGCGGAATAATTCACAGGAAGAGAAGAACGCCGGATTAATGACCAGATGAAGTTGTCCTAAATTGCGTCCGGCGTGTAAATCTTCATACATCGAACTGACCTGGCGGCCAAACGGCAGCCCCAGCAGAATACCGGACAGAATATCGATCATCATCATCAGGCCGTAACCTTTCGGGCCTGCGGCGGGTAATAACGCATTGACGGCAAAAGGATCATGTGTCGGCGCGCCATTTTTATCGACGGCCCAACTCTCCGGAATGGACTCATTGCGGGACCGTGCATCGAGGACTTTTCCCCAGGCCTGCACGGTGGTGGCCATATCAAAGGTAATGATGTCATCGCCTTCGCCCGGCGCGGCAAAGGCCAGCGGATTAGTGCCATAGTAAATATCCGCCCCGCCAAACGGCACGACCATAGGATCGGACTGACAGATAGACAGACCGATCAGACCTTCGCGAGCAGCCTGGCGGACGAAATAAGAGATGGCGCCGCTATGGCCCATTCTGCTAATGCCGACAACCGCGACGCCATTTTTTTTGGCTATTTCAATAGCATGCTCCATTCCCATTTTGGCTGCGACCTGTCCGGCAGCATTATCGGCATGCAGTATCGCCGTACAGGGACCGGTATTCTCAATGCGGAACGTCGGCTCCCGGTTGGTGCCGCCTTTTGAAATTCGTTCGGCATAATATTCAACGCGTACGGCGCCATGTGAGTGAATACCTCTGGCATCTGCATAAACCAGTACGTCGGCGACGATGGCGGCGTGCTCACGTTTTAGTCCGGCTTTATAAAGCTTATTTTCGATAAGCTGATGGAGTGTTTCCCGACTGATTTTCATCTGTCTTCCTTTTTAACGACGGTGTGAAGCATGACTGCGATTAACATACCGGGAAAATAAAATGATTATGTGATCCAGACAGGCAAAAAAATATAATTAGAATTTATTTGATAATCAGGCGGATTTTATCTTTTTGCTTAAATAAAAAGCTTTTTTAGAAAATCATAACTAATCCTTTAGCCGTTGTTTGAATTCTTTTGTTAATAAATTTGATGTGACGTTAATCACTCTATTTACCCTCCCGGATATATACCGTGAAGCGCACATTAACACTGCTCGTGCAATTGCAATGGGTGCAATTATTAAGGAGTTGTTATGATCCACGCCTTTATTAAAAAAGGGTGTTTTCAGGACTCTGTCAGCTTAATGATTATTTCTCGAAAGCTGAGTGAGTCCGAAAATGTTGATGATGTATCGGTAATGATGGGAACGCCTGCGAATAAGTCGCTGCTGGAAACTACCGGTTTCTGGCATGACGATTTTCATGGCGCTACGCCCAATGACATTTGCGTGGCGATTCGTACCGAAGCGGTAGATGACGGCATTACGCAGGTGATTGTGCAACAGCTCGAAGAAGCATTGCAGCAGTTGGCGCAGGGAAGCAGCGGCAGCCAGTCGTTAATCCAGGTCAGACGCTGGGAAAGCGCCTGTCAGAAACTGCCAGAGGCGAATCTGGCGCTGGTATCGGTGGCCGGCGAATATGCGGCGGAACTGGCGGAGCAGGCGCTGGATCGTTCGTTGAACGTGATGATCTTCTCCGATAATGTCACGCTGGACGATGAAATCAGACTAAAACGCCGGGCGCGTGATAAAGGACTGCTGGTCATGGGGCCGGATTGCGGCACCGCTATGATCGCCAATACGCCGCTGGCTTTCGCTAACGTCATGCCAGAGGGCAACATCGGGGTGATTGGCGCTTCCGGCACCGGTATTCAGGAGCTCTGTTCACAGATTGCGCTGGCGGGGGAAGGGATTACCCATGCCATCGGGCTTGGCGGACGCGATTTGAGCGCCGAGGTCGGCGGGATCAGCGCGCTAACGGCACTGGACATACTCAGCGCGGATGAAAAGAGCCAGGTGCTGGCCTTTGTCTCCAAACCGCCTGCCGATGCGGTTCGTCAGCATATTATCGCGGCGATGAAAGCCACCGGGAAACCCGTTGTAGCGCTGTTCTTAGGGTTTTCCTCCCCCGTTGCGCGTGAGGATAACGTCTGGTTTGCCTCGACGCTGGATGAAGCCGCCCGACTGGCATGTTTATTGTCTCGCGTGACGTCGCAGCGTAAAGAAATGGTTTCAACAGGCGGCGTGATTCGTGGTCTCTATACCGGCGGAACGCTGGCGGCGGAAGCGGCGGGGCTGCTGGCCGGCTATCTGGGCGTCGCGGCGGATACGGAACATCACCATGGCATGATGCTTGACGCTGACGGCCACCAGATTATCGATCTGGGCGATGACTTTTATACCGTTGGGCGACCACATCCGATGATTGACCCGGCGTTACGTAATCAGCTTATCGCCGGGCTTGGCGCACAGCCGCAGGTACGCGTGTTATTAGTGGACGTCGTTATTGGTTTTGGCGCGACCGCCGATCCCGCCGCATCGCTGATTCAGGCCTGGCAGAAGGCATGCGACGCACGCGCCAGAGACCAGCCGCTGTTCGCCATCGCAACCGTCACCGGAACGGAACGCGATCCTCAGTGCCGCTCGCAACAAATCGCCGCGCTCGAAGATGCCGGCATCACGGTAGTGGATTCCCTTCCCGAAGCCACTCTGTTGGCCGCGGAACTGATTCGACCCACTCTCTCTTCTACTCATCCATCAGCCCCCCGGTTACTGGAAGCGGTGGCGGTGATTAATGCCGGGTTACGTAGCTTCGCGCTGGATTTACAGGCTGCCGGTATGCCCGTGGTGCACTACCAGTGGGCGCCTGTCGCTGGCGGTAATAAAAAACTGGCTCGTCTGTTAGAACGTTTGCAATAAGGGGTTCCCATGTTTACATCAGTGGCGCAAGCCAACGCTGCAGTCATCGAACAAATTCGTCGCGCACGTCCGCACTGGCTGGATGTGAAGCCAGCTTCTTCATTAATTAGCGTGCTCAATCAGGGGAAAACGCTTCTTCATGCCGGGCCGCCGATGCGTTGGCAAGAGATGACCGGCCCGATGAAAGGCGCCTGTATCGGCGCATGCCTGTTTGAAGGATGGGCCAAAGATGAAATGAGCGCGCTCGCGCTGTTAGAGCAGGGAAAGGTCAACTTTATTCCCTGCCATCACGTTAACGCCGTGGGGCCGATGGGCGGTATTACGTCAGCCAGTATGCCGATGCTGGTCGTGGAAAATATCACCGACGGCAATCGCGCGTACTGCAATCTCAACGAAGGGATCGGCAAAGTGATGCGTTTCGGCGCCTATGGCGAGGATGTTCAGCAACGTTTGCGCTGGATGCGTGATGTGCTGATGCCGGTATTAAGCGCGGCGCTGGGATGTCTGGAGCGGGGGCTCGACCTGACCGCAATGATGGCGCAGGGCATTACGATGGGAGATGAATTCCACCAGCGCAATATCGCCTCTTCCGCATTGCTGATGCGCACGTTGGCGCCGCATATCGCCCGTCTGGAACACGATAAGCAGCAGATAGCGGAAGTGATGGATTTTCTGAGCGTCACCGATCAATTCTTCCTTAATCTGGCGATGGCCTACTGTAAAGCCGCCATGGACGCGGGCGCGCAGATTCGCGCCGGCAGTATTGTGACGGCGATGACCCGCAATGGCGATATGTTTGGCATTCGGGTTAGCGGTCTGGGCGACCGTTGGTTCACCGCGCCTGTTAATACGCCACAGGGGCTATTTTTTACCGGTTTTTCGCAGGATCAGGCCAACCCGGACATGGGCGACAGCGCCATTACTGAAACGTTTGGTATTGGCGGCGCTGCGATGATTGCCGCGCCTGGCGTAACGCGTTTTGTCGGTGCCGGGGGAATGGAAGCGGCGAAATCTGTTTCTGAAGAGATGGCTGAAATTTATCTCGAACGCAACATGCAGCTACAAATCCCCGGCTGGGATTTTCAGGGGGCCTGTCTGGGACTGGATATCCGCCGCGTGGTCGAGACCGGAATTACGCCGCTGATTAACACGGGTATCGCGCATAAAGAGGCGGGGATTGGCCAGATTGGCGCGGGAACCGTCCGTGCGCCGCTGGCCTGTTTCGAGCAGGCGCTGGAAGCGCTGGCGGAAAGCATGGGCGTAAGTTAAGAGAGCGTCTCATGAAACGTATCCATCCTCTTATGGCAAGCCGACAATCGGCGGATTATCGGCAACCCTGGCAGATGTCAGGGGTATGGCGTCGCTCTATTAATTTTGTGGCGAAAAGCGGTGAGTTATTAACGCTTCACCGTCGGGGGAGCGGCTTCAGTCCGGGAGGGTGGATACTGCGCGGCGGCGATTTTGACGCATTGCGCGATGTGCTCACCGATGGCGAAAAACCGCAGTCAACCGCTGCCGGTATTCAGATTGGCGAGTTTCTTTTATGCGAGCCGGAGAGGCGCTGTTCGCTGCGGGTTCCGCGCTATCTTGCGTCGCCGCGTCTTAACGCGACGTACATGCAGCGTAGTGAGGAGACGGGACTGTTTGGGCCGTTAACCGTCGCCGCAGCCCAGCCTCTATGTCCGGAACTTCGCCAGTTTTGTCACTGCTTTCAGTCGGCGCTTGCAGGTGCTGCTACTGACTGGCGGCTATGGCTGGGTAAAGGGCCGGGCTTAACGCCCAGTCATGACGACACGCTGACGGGAATGTTGCTGGCGGCCTGGTATTTTGGCGCCATAGATGAACGCGCCGGGCGTAATTTTTTTGCCCAATCCGGCAGCCTTGATCGGGCGACGACGCTCGTGAGCGTCAGCTATTTACGCTATGCGGCTATGGGTTATTTCGCGTCGCCTTTACTCCACTTTATTCATGCGCTGCGACGAGATGCTCGCACAGAAACGGCGATTGACGGACTGCTGGCGCTGGGGCACACCTCTGGCGCGGATACGCTGCTGGGGTTCTGGCTTGGACAACAAATAGTAAAAGGATAGGGAATGAAAACGTTGGTAGTTGCTCTTGGCGGCAACGCATTATTGCAGCGCGGAGAAGCGCTAACGGCAGAGAATCAATATCGCAATATTGCTGACGCGGTGCCCGCGCTGGCGCGACTTGCCCGCTCGTATCGGCTGGCGATAGTACATGGCAACGGCCCTCAGGTCGGCCTGTTGGCTTTACAGAACCTTGCCTGGAAAGCCGTTGAGCCTTATCCGCTGGATGTGCTGGTAGCGGAAAGTCAGGGAATGATCGGCTATATGCTGGCGCAGCGTCTGGCGCTTGAACCCGATATGCCGCCGGTGACTGCGGTATTAACGCGAATAAAGGTATCGGCGGACGATCCTGCTTTTCTTGAACCGGAAAAGTTTATCGGTCCCGTTTATTCGCCAGAAGAGCAAATGGCGCTGGAAGCGACTTATGGCTGGCATATGAAACGTGATGGAAAATATCTGCGCCGTGTCGTCGCTTCCCCGGCGCCGCGTCAGATTATCGAAAGCGCCGCTATTGAGTTATTGCTAAAAGAGGGCCATGTGGTGATTTGCAGCGGCGGTGGCGGGGTACCTGTTGCTGGCGAGGGCGAAGGGGTCGAGGCGGTGATAGATAAAGACCTGGCGGCGGCATTGCTGGCGGAGCAGATAGCGGCCGATGGTCTGATCATTTTGACGGATGCGGATGCGGTGTATGAACATTGGGGAACGCCGCAGCAGCGCGCTATTCGTCAGGCTTCGCCCGATGAGCTGGCGCCGTTTGCCAAAGCTGATGGCGCGATGGGACCGAAGGTGACCGCGGTAAGCGGATATGTGAAGCGGTGCGGAAAGCCGGCATGGATTGGCGCGCTGTCGCGTATTGACGATACCCTGGCGGGCAGGGCGGGAACCTGCATCTGTCTGTGATCGCGACGGGCGGCGACAGAGAATGCGCCGCCCACGCTGTTTATTTAAGCTTACTTTGCGCCCAGATAATGCCGCTGGCGTATTCGCCCGGCAGGAGCGGAGAGAGCGCTTCCAGGGTGGCGCTAAGACGTGACGTATCGCTGTCGGTCAGATTCAGATGGCCGACTTTTCGCCCCGGACGTACCGCTTTATCATACCAGTGCAGATGTACCAGCGGCAGCTTCAGCCAGTCGTAATTCAGCTCGCTGCCGATCAGGTTGATCATCACCGACGGGGCGTTAATCACCGGCGCGGGCAACGGCAGGCCGGTAATCGCGCGCAAATGCAATTCAAACTGACTGATGCTGGCGCCATTTTGCGTCCAGTGTCCGCTGTTATGCACGCGCGGCGCCAGTTCATTGATTAACAGGCCTTCCGGCGTGATAAAACATTCCATCGCCATTACGCCGACGTAGTTCAGCGCCTGCATAATTGCTGACAGCATCGATTCCGCCTGCTCCTGCTGTTCGGCGTTCGCCTGTGGGAACGCGACGCTGGTCCGCAAGATGCCGTCCTGATGCAAATTGTGCGTTAGCGGGTAAAACACGGTACTGCCGTCATGAGCGCGCGCGCCGACTAACGACACTTCGCCGGAAAAATGGATACCGCGCTCAACAATACATTCGCCATAGCAGTCATCCGGCAGTTGCCCGGTTTCGTCCGCGCGTAGACGCCACTGCCCGCGACCGTCGTAGCCGCCAACGCGACGCTTAATAATCGCCAGTTCGCCCAGGCGGTCAAAGATGCCGGACCACTCGTCGGCGCTGGTCAGCAGTTGCCACGGCGCGGTCGCGAGTCCCAGTTTATCGAAAAGCTGTTTTTGTGTCAGACGGTCGGCGATGATCGGAAATACATCGCGATTGACGAAGGCCGGGTGGCGCGCCAGCTCGCGGGTAAGCGCGGTTTCCGGCCAGCGCTCAATCTCTGCGGTAATGACGCTCTGCTGTACCGGCACGGCGGTAGGCTCTGCATCCAGGCCAACCGGCCAGACGGCGATACCCAGCGGTTCGCCCGCCTGGCGCAGCATTCGGCCCAGTTGTCCGTTGCCGAGAACACAAACTTGCTTCATAGCGTCCCCCGCGGATCGGGATTTTCCAGAACTTCATCGGTTTGCGCTTTGCGCCAGTCGGCGATGCGCTGATGCAGTTCCGCGTCGTGTTGCGCCAGAATCTGCGCGGCGAGCAGGGCGGCGTTAGCGGCACCGGCTTTACCGATCGCCAGCGTACCCACCGGAATGCCGCGCGGCATCTGCACGATGGAGTAGAGGCTATCCACGCCGCTTAGCGCAGCGCTTTGTACCGGCACGCCGAGTACCGGGACCAGCGTTTTTGCCGCAATCATTCCCGGCAGGTGCGCCGCGCCGCCCGCGCCGGCAATAATCACTTGATATCCGTTCTCTTCCGCCGTTTCGGCGAAGCTGAACAGTTTATCGGGGGTGCGATGAGCGGAAACCACTTCTACATGGTGCGGGACATCCAGAATTTCAAAAATTTCGGCGGCGAATTGCATGGTAGCCCAGTCGCTTTTGGACCCCATCACGATGGCGACACGCGCCGGATTATTGCGGGAAGACATGCGTCTTAAAACTCCTGTGGTGCGGGACACGCTGCTTTTGAGGTGTCAGAGAATAGCATGATAATCAGGCAAGGAAAACGGTTGCGTGCGCGCCGTAACGGACGATTCGACGAACATTTACAGGGGGAAGGCGATTAACTCAACGTTGTCCGGCGTGACTTTTACCATTGAACCTTCATGATGCCATGCGCCTAACACCACGCGGAACGCGGGCTGGCCGTTGGCGGAAAGTTCATGCACCGCCGGGCGGTGGGTATGACCGTGAATCAGCCACTGTACGCGGTGTTTTTCCATTTCGGCGACGACGGTCTGCGCATTGACGTCCATAATATCCAGCGATTTGCTGCTGTTGGCGGCTTTACTGCCGGCGCGCATTCTGGCGGCGATACGGCGGCGGATAAACAGCGGCAGGGTAAGGAATAGTCGTTGAACCCACGGATTATGGACTTTGGCGCGAAACGCCTGATATCCGGCATCATCGGTACAGAGCGTATCGCCGTGCATAATCAACACATTGCGGCCATACAGGTCGAGCACTTTTTCCTGCGGCAGTAGCGTCATGCCGCTTTCGCGGGCAAAGCGTTTGCCAATCAGGAAGTCGCGATTACCATGAATAAAGAAGCAGGGGACGCCGGAATCAACCAGCGATTTAATGGCAACGGCCATTTCACGATGTAGCGGGTTGGGGTCGTCGTCGCCAATCCAGGCCTCGAAGAGATCGCCAAGAATATACAGCGCGTCGGCCTGGCGGGCTTCTACGGCTAAAAAACGCAGAAAACCGGCGACGATCGCCGGTTCTTCCGTTTGCAGATGCAAGTCTGCAATAAACAGTGTCGCCACGATTACTCGCTGACGGTCACGTTTTCAATGATGACGTCTTCTTTTGGTACGTCCTGGTGCATACCGCTACGGCCAGTGGCGACGCCTTTGATTTTATCTACCACGTCCATACCTTCTACAACTTCCGCAAAGACGCAGTAGCCCCAGCCCTGCAGACTTTCGCCGGAGAAGTTCAGGAAGTCGTTGTCTGCCACGTTGATGAAGAATTGCGCGGTAGCCGAATGTGGTGCCTGAGTACGCGCCATCGCCAGCGTACCACGGGTATTTTTCAGACCATTGTTGGCTTCGTTTTTGATCGCCTCTTTGGTGGCTTTCTGTTTCATGCCCGGCTCAAAGCCGCCGCCCTGAATCATAAAACCGTTAATCACACGGTGGAAAATGGTGTTGTTGTAAAAACCTTCGCGGCAGTAGTCCAGGAAGTTTTTAACTGTTTCAGGCGCTTTATCATCAAAGGTTTTGATTACGATATCGCCGTGATTAGTGTGGAAAGTAACCATTTTTGCATCCTGTTCCAAGAGAGTGGTGCTTTAGCCCGCAATGGGGCACATATAGGGGCTTGTTATAGCATAACCGTAAGCTGCGATCACCTTGCAAAGTGTGCTGCTTCGATTACGAATAATATGTATCATACGGAGATTATTACCCACACACGTCTATACGGAATCTTCGATGTTAAAAATTTTTAATACACTGACGCGCCAAAAAGAGGAATTCAAACCCATTCATGCCGGGGAAGTCGGCATGTACGTGTGTGGTATCACCGTTTACGATCTCTGCCACATTGGCCACGGACGCACGTTTGTCGCTTTTGACGTTGTCGCGCGCTATTTGCGTTTTCTCGGTTATAAGCTGAAGTATGTGCGTAACATTACCGATATCGACGATAAAATTATTAAACGCGCCAATGAAAATGGCGAAAGTTTTGTCGCGCTGGTCGACAGAATGATTGCGGAAATGCATCAGGACTTCGACGCGCTGAATATTCTGCGTCCGGACAGCGAGCCGCGTGCGACGCACCATATTCAGGAAATTATCGAGCTCACCCGCACCTTAATCGAGAAAGGGCATGCCTATGTGGCGGATAACGGCGATGTGATGTTTGATGTACCGACCGATCCGACTTATGGGCAGCTTTCCCGTCAGGATCTTGAGCAGCTTCAGGCGGGCGCGCGCGTGGATGTCGTTGACGTGAAGCGTAACCCGATGGACTTCGTGCTGTGGAAAATGTCGAAAGAGGGCGAGCCGAGCTGGCCGTCGCCGTGGGGCGAAGGGCGTCCGGGCTGGCACATTGAATGTTCGGCGATGAACTGCAAGCAGTTGGGCAACCATTTTGATATTCACGGCGGCGGTTCCGATCTGATGTTCCCGCACCATGAAAACGAGATTGCCCAGTCTACCTGCGCGCATGACGGCGAATACGTCAACTACTGGATGCACTCCGGTATGGTGATGGTGGATCGCGAGAAGATGTCCAAATCGCTGGGCAACTTCTTTACCGTGCGCGACGTGCTGAAATACTACGATGCGGAAACCGTGCGCTACTTCCTGATGTCCGGGCATTACCGTAGCCAACTGAACTACAGCGAAGAGAACCTCAAGCAGGCGCGCGCCTCGCTGGAGCGGTTATACACTGCATTGCGTGGAACGGATAAATCAGCGGCCCCGGCGGGCGGCGAGGCGTTTGAAGCGCGTTTCGTGGAGGCGATGAATGACGATTTCAATACGCCGGAAGCCTACTCCGTCCTGTTTGATATGGCGCGTGAAGTCAACCGTCTGAAGGGCGAAGATATGACCGCCGCGAATGCGATGGCGTCTCATCTGCGGAAGATTTCCGGCGTGCTGGGACTGCTGGAGCAGGAGCCGGATGTTTTCCTGCAAAGCGGCGCGCAGGCGGATGATGGTGAAGTTGCGGAAATTGAAGCCTTGATTCAACAGCGTCTGGATGCCCGTAAAGCGAAAGACTGGGCGGCGGCGGACGCGGCGCGCGATCGTCTCACTGAAATGGGTATTATTCTGGAAGATGGCCCGCAGGGCACCACCTGGCGACGTAAGTAATTGCCGTATTGCCGGATAAGACGCAGGGCGTCTTATCCGGCCTACCTGAGATGAAATCTACAGGTCGGGTAAGCGTAGCGCCGTCCGACATTAGCGAGTCCGCTTTTCGTCCCCTATACGCCATCTGTGCCAGCCCAATATCCCCATTAGCACGCCTCCCGGTAGCCACACCCATAGCAGCTCCGAAACAATCACCTGATGCCCATACGGCGTGATGTAGCTTGAAAGCGCGAACGGCGCGACTTTAATCACCTGCCAGGGTGCAAAGAAACGTTCATCTGACCACGGCCACAGCCAGCCGACGCCTTTCCCACCCGTGGTTATCGAATCCAGCAGGCTGTGCGACAGCAATGAAACGGTTAAAAATAGCCAGCAGCGCACCTGCCCCGCTCGAAACCATCGTCGTCCCGCGAGTACGCACAACAGGGGGAGGACGAATGCGAAAAGTAAAGAGTGGGTAAATCCGCGATGGCCAAATACGTTGCCGTAGGCGACGCCAAATTTAAAGGCCAGCACGTCGGCATCGGGGAGCATCGCCAGCACAACACCGGCAAACAGCAGGCGAGGAGGGATAACTTTCAGGCCTAAGCCTGCGCCAAAACACAGGGGAACGGCGGCGTGGGTGATAACGGTAGGCATAGCGATGGTTCACAGGGAAATAGCCATGCTAGCAGTTGGAACGCAGAGGATTAAGTGGATGATTATCTGAAAAGACAGCGTAATCAGGCCGGATAAGACGCTTTGCGTCGCTATCCGGCACTTGTATCAGGCCACGACGTTCACACTTTGGCCTTCAAAGCTAACGGTTTGCCCGGCGACAATTTTGCAGCGTTTACGCGTTTCAACCGCGCCATCAACCTTCACCAACCCGTCGGCAATGGCGATTTTCGCCTGCGCGCCGCTTTCGCTCCAGCCTTCCAGCTTGAGCAGATCGCACAGCTCGACGTGCGGGTGCTTGCCTAAAGAGAATGTCGCCATGTTATTTTCCTTGTGGATCGTGATATTCAATGCACGCCTGCAGCGTGTTTTCGATAAGCGTGGCGACCGTCATCGGGCCGACGCCGCCCGGTACTGGCGTGATGTATGACGCGCGCGCCGCGGCTTCGTCAAACACGACGTCGCCAACGACCTTGCCATTTTCCAGACGGTTAATACCGACATCAATCACAATTGCGCCTTCTTTAATCCATTCGCCGGGAATAAAGCCCGGTTTACCAACGGCGACAATGAGCAAATCAGCATGCTCGACATGATGACGCAGATCTTTGGTAAAGCGGTGCGTAACGGTAGTCGTACAGCCAGCCAGCAGCAGCTCCATGCTCATCGGGCGTCCAACGATATTGGACGCGCCAATGACCACCGCATTCAGGCCGTAGGTATCAATATTGTAGCGCTCAAGCAGGGTCACAATACCGCGGGGCGTACAGGGACGCAGGCGCGGCGCACGCTGGCACAGACGACCGACGTTATAAGGATGAAAACCGTCTACGTCTTTATCCGGCGCGATACGCTCCAGCACTTTAACGTTGTCGATACCTGCCGGTAAAGGCAACTGCACCAGAATACCATCGATCGTGTTATCTGCATTCAGAGTATCGATAAGCGCCAGCAGTTCGGCTTCGCTGGTGGTTTCTGGCAGGTCATAGGAGCGGGAGACGAATCCCACTTCGTCGCACGCTTTACGTTTGCTTGCGACATAAATCTGTGAGGCCGGATTGCTGCCGACCAGCACCACAGCCAGGCCGGGAGCGCGAAGACCTGCTGCGACGCGTGCCTGAACTTTTTGAGCAACCTCAGATCGCACCTGCTGCGCAATCGTTTTACCGTCAATAATCTTTGCTGCCATCAGAGAGAAGATTCCATCTGTTACTTCAAGTCAAAGGGGATAACGCTATTTTGTCAGAAGCGGGCCTCGCTGTCAGTTAACGTTTGTGTTTCCGATGCAAACGCGACGTCTCCCCCGTCCGTTGCCGATACTGAGACGTGACTCGTAAGCGCGCCATGATTAACCAAAAAGAAACAATTCATCACCCTGGCTATGGTTACCGTAATCCCTCGCCGTTAATAGCATCAGGCGGCATAATGCGACATTTTATACAAAATAAGATTAGACCCTTCTTATATCCCAATAAGAATTAGCTTAGGTCATTAAAAGAGTTTGCGGCTGTTTTTTATTTAGCGAAATGTTTAATTTATTACCGTGACGAAATGTCATATTCGCAAAGATTAATTACTGCGTCTGATACTCAGGGGAGAAACAGAAAACTAATTAATCTGCGATATCTATCTTTACAGGATGCAGAGATAACTTTTCTGACATGCTATGTCGATAATAATTCAAACGGAGCCGACAGGATGCCGAAACCGGGTGTGTGTAATTCAAGGGAAATCCATGAAACATAAATTAATGACCTCTACTATTGCGAGTCTGATGTTTGTCGCTGGCGCAGCGGTTGCGGCTGATCCTACTCCGGTGAGCGTGAGCGGCGGTACTATTCATTTCGAAGGTAAACTGGTTAATGCAGCCTGTGCCGTCAGCACTAAATCCGCCGATCAAACGGTGACGCTGGGTCAATACCGTACCGCCAGCTTTACGGCGATTGATGATACGACCGCGCAGGTGCCTTTCTCCATCGTCCTGAATGACTGCGATCCGAAAGTGGCGGCCACCGCTGCCGTGGCTTTCTCTGGTCAGGCAGATAACACCAACCCTAATTTGCTGGCGGTCTCCTCTGCGGACAATAGCACCACCGCAACCGGCGTCGGGATTGAGATTCTTGATAATACCTCTTCACCGTTGAAGCCGGACGGCGCGACCTTCTCGGCGAAGCAGGCGCTGGTTGAAGGCACCAATACGCTGCGTTTTACCGCACGCTATAAGGCAACCGCCGCCGCCACGACGCCAGGCCAGGCTAATGCCGACGCCACCTTTATCATGAAATACGAATAATCCCGTCAGGGAACGCCAGGGAAGGGAGGCGCCTCAACGGAAGAGGCTATCGGGGATAAATAGAGAACATAGCAGATGATAAGGAAAGGCGCGGCGCTAGCGGGGCTTGTTTTGATGTCGCCCGTCATTGCGCAGCCGGTAATGGTGGAGAGCGGGCGTGTTCACCTGCGCGGACAACTGGTCAATGGCGGCTGCGCTGTCGCCACAGAAAGCCAGAATTTGCGCGTATTGATGGAACAGTACCGCACGAATGCGTTTACCGGTCCTGGCAGCTTCGCTCCCGTCAGCGTTCCATTTTCGTTACGGTTAATCTCCTGTAGCGCGGAGGTCTGGCGTCATGTCGGCATTGCGTTTGCCGGCGTTACGCCTGCGGAAGATCCCCATGTTTTTCTGGCCAGCGGCGAGGGTATCGGTAATGCCGGAATCGGCCTGGCATTATTTGATGACCAGCAGCGGCAAATCATACCTAACACGTTACCGCTTCATTACACGCCCATTTTAACGTCAGAAATGACTTTGCATTTTACTGCCCGCTATCGGGCAATTTCAGAAAATATGACGCCGGGACGAATTCATTCAGAAGTGTGGTTTACGCTGGTTTACCCATGAATTTTCTTGCCGACGTGACTCAATGCAAAAGGTATTTTTTACCATGCTGAATAGTATAAAAGTAGGCTTTATTGTTCTTCTCACGTTATTTACTTCGCTGAACGTACAGGCGGCGGGGGGGATTGCGTTAGGCGCCACGCGCGTTATTTATCCCTCGGAGGCGAAACAGACTTCTCTGGCAATCAGTAATAGCGATACTCAAGAACGTTACCTCGTCAATTCATGGATCGAAAATAGCGCCGGGCAGAAAGAAAAAACGTTTATCGTTACGCCGCCTTTATTCGTCAGCGAACCCAAAAGCGAAAACACGCTGCGTATTATCTACGCCGGGCAACCGCTACCCGGGGATCGGGAGTCGTTATTCTGGATGAACGTGAAAGCCATCCCGTCGGTCGATAAAAATCATATTGAAGGAAAAAACGTTCTGCAACTGGCGATTCTGTCGCGCATCAAACTGTTCGTGCGTCCGGCGAATTTGCCGCAGACGCCGGAAGACGCGCCGACCTTGCTGAAATTTTCCCGTGTCGGCAACCATCTCAAGATAACCAACCCATCTGCTTATTACCTCACGCTAGTCAATATCAGCGTGGGCGCGAAAAAGATTGATAACGTGATGATCGCGCCAAAAAGCGACATGCAAATTCCCTTACCGACTGGCGCGCAGGGCAGCGTGACATTTCAGTCCGTCAATGATTACGGCGCATTGACGTCGGCGACAACGGCCAGTCTCGGTTAAGCAGAGAGCGTGAAGCCACACGAGAACACGATGAAGAAGACAACCTGGTTTGCAGGGCGATTTCCCGGCTATGTATCACCGTTAAGCGGCGTGGCGCTGTCGGTGCTGGCGGCGCTGTGTCCGCTGACGAGCCGCGGCGAAAGTTATTTCAACCCTGCGTTTTTGTCGGCGGATACCGCGTCCGTGGCGGATTTATCTCGCTTTGAAAAAGGTAATCATCAGCCGCCTGGTATTTACCGGGTGGATATCTGGCGTAACGACGAATTCGTAGCGACGCAGGATATTCGTTTTGAGGCGGGCGCCGTGGGCGCCGGCGATAAATCCGGCGGCCTGATGCCTTGTTTTACACCGGAGTGGATTAAACGGCTGGGCGTGAATACCGCGGTGTTCCCTGTCTCAGATAAAGGCGTCGATACCACGTGTATTCACCTTCCTGAGAAAATCCCGGGCGCGGAGGTCGCGTTCGATTTCGCGTCGATGCGCTTAAATATTAGCTTGCCGCAGGCGTCATTGCTCAACAGCGCGCGTGGCTATATCCCGCCGGAAGAGTGGGATGAAGGGATACCCGCCGCACTCATTAATTACAGTTTTACCGGTAGCCGCGGAACAGACAGCGATAGCTATTTTTTGAGTCTGCTGAGCGGGTTGAACTATGGCCCCTGGCGGCTGCGTAATAACGGAGCCTGGAACTATTCGAAAGGGGACGGCTATCATTCGCAACGCTGGAACAACATTGGCACCTGGGTACAGCGCGCCATCATTCCGCTAAAAAGCGAACTGGTCATGGGGGACAGCAATACCGGGAACGATGTTTTCGACAGCGTCGGCTTTCGCGGAGCGCGGCTGTACTCTTCTGACAATATGTATCCCGATAGCCTGCAGGGCTACGCCCCCACGGTTAGAGGAATCGCCCGGACGGCGGCAAAGCTGACGATACGACAGAACGGGTATGTTATCTACCAAAGCTATGTGTCGCCGGGCGCGTTTGCGATTACCGATCTTAATCCTACCTCTTCCAGCGGCGACCTTGAGGTGACGGTAGATGAAAAAGACGGTAGCCAACAACGTTACACGGTGCCTTACTCTACCGTTCCGCTATTGCAGCGTGAGGGCAGGGTGAAGTATGACCTGGTGGCCGGGGATTTTCGCAGCGGCAATAGTCAGCAGTCTTCGCCATTCTTTTTCCAGGGAACGGTGATTGCCGGCCTGCCTGCGGGGCTGACGGCTTACGGTGGTACGCAACTTGCCGATCGTTACCGTGCCGTGGTGGTCGGGGCGGGGCGAAATTTGGGCGACTGGGGTGCCGTGTCGGTCGATGTCTCACATGCGCGTAGCCAACTGGCAGATGACAGCACCCATCAGGGGCAATCGTTGCGTTTTCTGTACGCCAAATCGCTGAATAATTACGGGACTAATTTTCAATTGCTGGGTTACCGCTATTCCACGCGCGGATTTTACACCCTGGATGATGTGGCATACCGCAGTATGGAAGGGTACGACTACGAATACGATAGCGACGGACGCCGCCATAAAGTGCCGGTGGCGCAGAGCTACCACAATCTCCGCTACAGCAAAAAAGGCCGCTTTCAGGTCAATATTTCGCAAAACCTGGGGGATTACGGGTCACTGTATCTTTCCGGCAGTCAACAAAATTACTGGAATACGCCGGATACCAATACCTGGTATCAACTGGGATACGCCAGTGGATGGCAAGGCATAAGTTATTCGCTGTCATGGTCGTGGAACGAGTCGGTGGGGGTCTCAGGCGCCGACCGCATTCTGGCATTCAATATGTCCGTTCCGTTTAGCGTTCTGACCGGACGGCGTTATGCGCGCGACACTCTTCTTGATCGTACTTATGCCACGTTTAACGCCAACCGCAACCGCGACGGCGACAATAGCTGGCAGACCGGCGTGGGCGGCACGCTTCTGGAAGGACGTAATCTGAGCTACAGCGTGACGCAGGGTCGTAGCAGTACCAATGGTTATAGCGGCAGCGCCAGCGCTAGCTGGCAGGCGACATATGGCACGCTGGGCGTGGGATATAACTACGATCGCGATCAGCATGACTATAACTGGCAACTTTCCGGCGGCGTGGTCGGTCATGCGGATGGTATTACGTTTAGCCAACCGTTGGGCGATACCAATGTCTTGATTAAAGCGCCGGGAGCGAAAGGCGTGCGCATCGAAAACCAGACCGGCGTGAAAACGGACTGGCGGGGTTATGCGGTAATGCCCTACGCCACGGTATATCGCTATAACCGCGTCGCGTTAGATACCAACACGATGGACAACCATACCGATGTCGAAAATAACGTCAGCAGCGTAGTGCCGACAGAGGGCGCTCTGGTGCGGGCCGCTTTTGATACGCGGATAGGCGTAAGGGCAATCATTACCGCGAGGCTTGGCGGACGTCCGTTACCGTTTGGCGCGATAGTACGAGAAACCGCCAGCGGTATTACCAGTATGGTCGGCGATGACGGGCAAATTTATCTGAGCGGCTTGCCGCTAAAAGGTGAACTGTTCATCCAGTGGGGAGAGGGGAAAAACGCGCGTTGTATCGCCCCTTACGCCCTGGCGGAGGATAGCCTGAAGCAGGCGATTACGATAGCCAGCGCAACCTGTATCCGTCCGGCGTCATAAAAGGAAAAATAGAGATGAAAATATACTCAGCGCTATTGCTGGCGGGGACCGCGCTCTTTTTCACCCATCCCGCGCTGGCGACGGTTTGCCGCAATTCAAACGGGACGGCGACCGATATCTTTTACGACCTGTCAGATGTTTTCACCAGCGGCAATAATCAGCCGGGACAGGTGGTTACGCTGCCGGAAAAATCAGGTTGGGTCGGCGTAAACGCGACGTGCCCGGCGGGGACAACGGTGAATTATACCTACCGAAGCTATGTATCAGAATTACCGGTACGAAGCACCGAAGGAAATTTTAAATACCTCAAACTGAATGACTACCTTCTGGGCGCGATGAGCATCACCGATAGTGTCGCTGGCGTATTTTATCCGCCCCGTAACTATATTCGCATGGGCGTCGACTCTAACGTGTCGCAGCAAAAGCCGTTTGGCGTGCAGGACTCAAAGCTGGTTTTTAAATTAAAAGTGATACGGCCTTTTATTAATATGGTGACGATCCCTCGCCAGACAATGTTTACCGTCTATGTGACGACCTCTACCGGCGACGCGTTGAGCACGCCGGTGTATACCATTAGCTACAGCGGCAAAGTGGAAGTACCGCAAAACTGTGAAGTGAATGCCGGACAGGTCGTGGAGTTTGATTTCGGCGATATCGGCGCGTCGTTATTTAGTCAGGCGGGGGCGGGTAATCGTCCGCAAGGCGTCACGCCGCAAACGAAAACTATCGCTATTAAATGTACCAACGTCGCGGCGCAGGCCTATTTATCTATGCGGCTTGAAGCCGAAAAGGCCTCAGGGCAGGCGATGGTGTCCGATAATCCGGATTTAGGCTTTGTGGTTGCTAATAGCAACGGTACGCCGCTCACACCCAATAATTTGTCGAGTAAAATTCCGTTTCATCTTGATGATAACGCCGCCGCTCGCGTAGGTATTCGCGCCTGGCCGATCAGCGTGACGGGGAATAAACCGGCGGAAGGGCCGTTTACTGCGCGCGGCTATCTACGAGTCGATTATGATTAAGGAGGCATAATGATCTTTCGGCGCGTTTTCATCGCTATCGGTTGTGTTTTGTTCAGCCCGCTGAGTCAGGCCAACTCATCTCTGGGCGAAGTGAATATTGAACTGCGCGGTAACGTGGTGGATTTTACCTGCGCCGTGGTTGCGGGCGACAGTAACAAGTCGGTTAACCTCGGCACCTGGCCGACAAAACAGCTTCACGCCGTCGGTGACGCCACGCAACCGGTAGCCTTTAGCCTAAAACTTGAAGGTTGCCCGCCGGGGTCGGCGTCTATAACGTTTTCCGGGACGCCAGCGCCCGGCACGGCATTACTGGCGCTTGCTGATACGGAAATGGCGCAAAAACTGGCGATTGAAATTCGCGATGGCGATCAACGTCGATTGCCACTTGAACAGGCCAGCAAGGCCGTCGATATTGACAACAACGGCAATGCTACCCTGAAATTCTATGCGAACTATATCGCCTTAGCCGATGGCGTGCAGCCCGGACTTGCTAACGCGGATGCGACCTTCCTGATCAATTACAATTAGTGTCCGTTATTGTGGCTCCCGAACGATAATTCGTCGGGAGTACCTTTACAATAATTCGTGTGATTTGGCGTAATCTATAAGCTCAACGATAGAGTGAAGGCCAAGTTTAGAAAATATATTGGCCTTATGCGCGCTGATAGTCTTGTTACTCAATAAAAGTTGCTCGGCAATTTCTTTGTTAGACATTCCATTGGCCAGATAGCGCAGCACGGTAACTTCGCGGTTAGATAGTGGCATATCATGGTGCCCGCCTTTGGGGGGACGGGTATTACTGATAAAGTTAAGCGTCTCAGATGGAAAAAAAGAATAGCCGGATAAAATCATTTTTACCGCATTATAAATATCATTGAGGTCTTTGCGTTTACTTACAAATCCGTTTGCGCCCGCTCTTATTGCTCTTCCGGCATAAAAAGACTCTGATTTCGACGATAAAAAAAGTATCCGGGTATGTTCCTGGATAGATTTGATTCGTTTAAGTAAGGTAAAGCCGTCGGTGCCCGGTAATTCAATATCCAGAATGACAAGATCAACAGGATAAGTGCGCAGATACTCTATCGCTGTTCGGCTATCATCCGTTTTCAGGACAACCTGAATATTGCTATTTTTACCGAGTAAAACTTCGATCGACATTCTTACAATAGGGTGTTCGTCCATAATGATAACAGATGCAGGTTTCATTGTTGTATGCCTCAGACTGTTATGCGTCCTTCGTTTTAGAATAAGCGTCAGACACCTTAAAGATTGTGAAATAGCCAGATCTACACACCACACGGTGGAGCAATAATAAAGAATGAGACCTCCCTGTTGACTGGCTATTTTGCGTAAGAGTAATAAATATGTGGAATATCCATTTCGCACCAACAAAAAAGAAATTTCTGATTAAGTAAAAACAATATGGATTATACCTGGTCTGATTTCTCGGAAAAGTCTTGCGAAATGCGAATTATGGATAGCGGGTAGGATGTTCTGTGGCGTTATAGAAAATTTGTTCGTGGTGGAGCTATTTTCTTTAGAGTTGACATTAAGTAGTTTAAACTGTTGTTTTTAAGTATAAAAATAATATGAAAGACTAATTGTTTAGTATTTGTTATGTAATAACAGAAAGATGTTGACGCTGGAGACCGCAAAAAACAAGGAGGAACAGGGGACGATGTAAGAAAAAATTTTTTGTCGCTTACCAGGACGAGTTGTAAATATTAATTTTATGTGAAATATTTACATTTAATGGCAGTGAAAATAAGTAATTTCTTAAAAAATCTTATTCACCAAAATGTTACTTCGTTAAAAAATGTCGTGGAAAGTAACGTTTAGCTGCTGGATCAGCCGAAGAAAGCTTTGCCTGTGGGGAAGGTGAAGGAGGGTGATAAGTTGTTTAAGCCGGTAAACCACACGATGATAAGGTACGCTTTGCTGACGTGCTATTTCTTTTAAAGAGGCGCCTTGCGCTAAAGTTTCAATCATCAACCAGTCAGTACGGCTAAAGCTTTCCGATAAGCGAGGTTCGGCGGCTGATAACAAGGCTTCGCGTACTGAGGCCAGATTTTGTCGTCGCGACAGAACAAAAAAACGCCCAGCCATACGGATAAACTGAGCTATAGCGGGGGTTTTATCTGATACCAGCAGGTAAATCTGGATATCGCTTTGTTGCCAACTGAGCGCGCGTAGCTGGTTAAGCGCCTCAATACAGGAGACAGGTAGCATCTCCATATCTACAATCAGTTGTCTGAGCGACCCCTTTTCAATCCACAAAGAAATGTCATCTAATGAGCGGAATGCTGCGGTGCGTTTTCCGGAAAATAAGTAGTGACTGAGCGAATAGCCGAGGTAGTTATCGGTTGTAACTATTGCCTGAGAAATGATACCAACCGGCAAGGCATAATTGAGCTGTTGGTTCAGTAACTCAAGGCGATCAAATATCTGCGGCGTTGGAGAGTGATAACGGCAGGCGCAGTCTTTGGCATTTCTTAAACGGCGGTGTCTTTCCCTGCGTGGTACGCTGCGCATCCTGCTTTTTCCATTGCTCTAATATATATCTGGTAATATGGCTGGCCATAAATAACCTTGTCCCATCGTTGCACCAGCGTAAAAAGCAATGCTTCGTTGCTCTGATGTTTCAATGCCTTCCATCAGCATTAACTGCTGAAAAAAAACTTCGCTATCATGTTCTGACGGAAGTTGCGTCAGGACCTCATAGCCGATTAATTGCGCAGTTGAGAGATTAACGATTGGCTCAGATTTTAACAATTCGCTGTTGAGATATGAATGACGTGTGGGCGAAGACGCTAGGTGTGGGGGATTTATCCTTTCCTTTAATAAAGTACCCTGTGCCACCAAACACTCCTCCAGGCATTTATGATGCAGCCATATATTTTCGACCCCTGAATCTATCAGGATATTATGGGCATCATTGTGGCAGCGTTAAAAAAATGCCTGTAGGTATCGTTACTTAATTATTGGTGAGATATTTCGTAAGCCTTGTAAAAAGTTAAGTGAGTTTACTTACTGAGTAAGAAATGAAGGTTAACTCTAATATATTTTAAAAACTGCTGCTCCGTTTTAACATGTAATTTGCGCATAATGCTCCGGCGGAGTGACTTTGTCTGCTCTTCAGAAAGTGAAAGTAAAGCGGCCGTTTCGCTTAAATGATAACCGCTGGCGATCAGTTTTAACAGGTGACGTTCTGTTACTGAAAAATGACGAGTCGTGCAGTAGTGGCAAATGCCAGAAGGGACGCTATGTCGAAGCGCTCGCTTATGTAAGATCAATATCATTTTCCGGGTAATTTCTTCAACATCATCTTCCCGATAAATATGCGGCAGCATATACAGACATGGTCTGAACATGAGCTTTTCTTTATCGCATTTATTACAAATAATTACCCGTAGCTGATGTCGGGTATGCATAGGTATCTGGTAACAGCCTGCGCTGAACCAATCATCATCCAGGGCCAGGAAAGCGATATCGGCATTATCTATCTCTTCTGGCAGCAGAAAGTCAATTTTCTGCTGCCATTGATTCGCCAGACGCGTCATGATGATTTTCAAACCATGCTCAAAGTGACTGTTTTGTTCCTTAATAGCGATACTCAGCATAAAAAATATCCTACACGGCAGGTGAGTCATGGTGAAATATTAAAGAAACTGATTGATTATCTAAATACTGGCGGCCTTAATTCCCACTTTATGCGTGCTGAGATGTGTCCAGGCGATTTCCTGGAACTTGGCATTGCGCCAGAAAAGACGATATTCGTACACTTAGTCAGCAACCAGAACAAAAGCCATTGACTCAGGAGTGCCTGACCGTATAATTCTCGCGTTTCGTCTACACGAAGTCTTCACTTCACAAGGCGCCCTTAGCTCAGTTGGATAGAGCAACGGCCTTCTAAGCCGTGGGTCGCAGGTTCGAATCCTGCAGGGCGCGCCATTGATAAATCAAACAGTTACCTTACGTTTTTAATTATCAATAATCTCGCAACAGGTGTCGTTACGGGTGCTGTTTAATTTCCCTCAAATAAAACTCTTAAATCCAATGCTGAAATGTTTGTAATACAATAAAACTTTGTGCTTCCCTAAAAAGGAGTCGGGTCATTTTGATTCCGTCTTGCTGCTTAGTCTGTCAACCGCTGTAGTTTGCGGGATTATCGCCTACGTAGAGCATCTATTAGCGTTGAAACCGCCACGGGGCAGGTTGCAGAGTCGACGTAAGGGAAGCGTTATTGATCATTACCAGCGTTCCCTTTGCGCTGGTCGGCGGCATGATTACCGCGCCGTTGCTGTCGCTGTTCATCATTCCGGCAGCCTACAAGCTGATGTGGCTGCGCAGGCATCGTCGCCTTGCGGCACACGTTTATCGTCCGAGCGCGCTGACCCGTTTGCGGTACTCGCCTGGTGTACAACCGAATTCACGGACAAACGCTTTGTGAAAAGAAGATTCGCTCGCATAACCTACCGACTCGGCAATCACCATCACCGGCAGCGCTTCACGCGACAGGGTCTGGGCGGCGATTTGCAGGCGCAGCGTTGTTAACACGGCTAAGGGCGTTGTAGCGGACACGTCGCGAAATAGCTGGGCGAAGCTCGCCCGCGACATGTGTACCCGTTGCGCCAGCGTTTCGACCGTCCAGGGATGCGCCGGTGTTTCCAGCATGTGAAGGATCACGCGGCCCAGCCGGGGATGCAGCAATAAATTGAGCACGCTTTTCGCTGTGCCAGCCTGCGATAGCCAGTCGCGAACGGCGAGGGTAAACAGAGTGGCGCACTGCTGACTGTATAAGACATCAGCGCCAGGTAAATGGCGTTCTGACTCCTGCTGTAACAGCAAAATGGCGGCGTTAAGCCAGATACTGGCGGGGCTATGCGGCGGCGGGGCAAGACATAACACTTCCGGCAACGCGGTAAGGAAATAACGTGACGTCGTGTGCAGACGTAGACTACCGCACACGATATGTGTCGGTGCTTCGCCAGACTGGCGCAAACGGTGGGCGGAGTTTTGCGGCAGAATCACCACCTTTCCCGGCGTAAGTATCATGGCGTCGCCGGTAGGTATTTCCAGTTGCGCTTCGCCCTGTGTAACGGTATGCCAGCGAATCACCGATAGCTCGCCAGCGGCGTGCGGCAACAGCCAGTCGCCGCCTAACGGGCAATTCTTGTCGATTGAGCCCTGAGGGGCGTTAAGCGTCAATAGCCGACTAAGCGCATCCATATAGACTCCAGAACAGATTTATTTTCAAAACTAGAGATAACCATTTCTGTATCTGTTCACTATATTTCGGACTCAATGTCATTTCTACTCTTGTTTTTGCTAACCGCCAATTTAGACGATAAGACAAAAAATGGCGCGTTGCGGATAACCCTGTCTTTTTTGACGTTATTTATACTTGTCCTGACAAACAGATGGTGATTTGGCGGAGAAAGAAGATGACACAGTATCAGGCGCTCATTATTGGTTTTGGCAAGGCAGGAAAAACGTTGGCGGCAACTCTGGCGAAGACGGGATGGCGCGTGGCGATTATCGAACAGTCCGCCAGTATGTTCGGCGGAACCTGCATCAACATTGGCTGTATTCCAACGAAAACGCTGGTGCATGATGCGGAACGTGAGGGCGATTTTTCTGTCGCCATGCAACGTAAAGCGGCGGTCGTAAATTTTTTACGCGACAAAAATTTTCATAATCTTGCCGACCTGGACAATGTCGATGTGATTGAGGGAAGGGCGGAGTTTATTGATAACCATACCTTACGGGTATTTCAGGCGGACGGCGAGCGGGTGTTACGGGGAGAAAAGATCTTCATTAATACTGGCGCAGAGTCGGTGATCCCGGCTATTACGGGCTTAACAACGACGGCAGGGGTGTTCGATAGCACCGGGCTACTCAGCCTGAGCCAGCGTCCGGCGCGGCTGGGGATTTTAGGCGGTGGTTATATTGGCCTTGAATTTGCCTCAATGTTCGCCAACTTTGGTACGAAGGTCACTATCTTTGAAGCAGCGCCGCAATTCCTGCCTCGTGAAGATCGGGATATCGCGCAGGCAATTACCCGTATTTTACAGGAAAAGGGCGTCGAGCTGATTTTAAACGCCAACGTACAGGCCGTATCCTCAAAGGAGGGCGCGGTACAAGTAGAAACGCCGGAAGGCGCGCATCTTGTGGATGCCCTGCTGGTGGCGTCGGGGCGAAAACCGGCGACGGCTGGCTTACAGTTGCAGAACGCCGGTGTGGCGGTGAACGAACGCGGCGGGATCATCGTGGATGATTACCTGCGTACCACGGCGGACAATATCTGGGCGATGGGCGATGTTACCGGTGGGTTGCAGTTTACCTATATTTCACTGGATGATTTTCGTATTGTACGCGACGGGTTATTGGGAGATGGCAAACGCAGTACCCGCGATCGCCAGAATGTTCCGTATTCCGTCTTTATGACGCCGCCGCTCTCTCGTGTCGGGCTGACGGAAGAACAAGCGCGGGCAAGCGGCGCAACGGTGCAGGTGGTGACATTACCGGTGGCGGCGATCCCTCGCGCCCGTGTTATGAACGATACTCGTGGCGTACTAAAAGCGGTAGTGGACGTGAATACGCAGCGTATTGTAGGGGTGTCATTGTTATGCGTCGATTCTCATGAAATGATTAATATCGTTAAAACCGTTATGGATGCAGATTTACCTTATACGGTGTTACGCGACCAGATATTTACCCATCCTACAATGAGTGAGTCTTTAAACGATCTCTTCTCTCTCATTAAGTAAAACATAAATAACGTAGCCCTGTTAATCAGGGCTTTTTTTGGCCTGTCAGGCTATAAAAATACGCCAGGACAAATATGCTGGCGTCTGAAAGAAAAGGCTTTAGTCAGGCGTAACGTATTATAACACCATTGAAATAACCCACGACTGGAAATCTCGATGTTAAAAGTTACCACACTTATTGCTTCATTATTGGCTGCGCCGCTGGCGTTTTCCGCCTCCGCCCAGCCGCTAACCGGCGTTGAATATATCAGCGTTTCTGCGGTGTCAGCAACGCCGTCAATGCTTGAAGACGCTATTGCCAGACTGGCGCAAAGTAAACAGGCGTCGTCATGGAAAATTACGTCCATGCGTATTGATAATACGGGTTACGCCACTGCGATATTATATAAATAAGGAGAGCCTGAGATGGATAAATATCTTCGTCTGTTAAGTCAGGGGGATCGGCTTGGATTAACATTAATTCGCCTGAGTATCGCCATCGTTTTTATCTGGATTGGACTACTAAAATTTGTGCCCTATGAGGCAGACAGTATTACCCCGTTTGTGGCGAACAGCCCGTTTATGTCTTTTTTCTATGAACATCCTGAAGAATATCGTCAGCATCTGACTCATGAGGGCGAACTAAAACCGGAGGAACGCGCCTGGCAAACGGCCAATAATACGTATGCGTTTTCGGATGGTCTGGGCGTGGTGGAATTGATTATCGCGGCGCTGGTACTGGCTAACCCTGTCAGCCGCTGGTTAGGGCTGGCGGGCGGCGTGCTGGCATTCCTGACGCCATTTGTCACGCTGTCGTTTTTGATCACCACGCCGGAGGCCTGGGTTATGCCGCTGGGCGATGCGCATTATGGTTTTCCGTATTTATCGGGCGCCGGGCGGCTGGTATTAAAAGATACGTTAATGCTGGCAGGTGCGGTGATGATCATGGCGGACTCCGCCCGTTCGTTACTTTTACAGCGACAGTAGCGCCCCTCTTACCCTCTTTATGCCGCGATTCGTCGGGTGGCGCTTGCGCCATCCGACAATGTGTTGATGAATGATGGACTACCCTGACAGAAGTTCCTGTTCCACCTGTTGAACCTGCGCCTCCAGCGTATTGCGAATTTCGGTTAGCGCCCGTTCCTGCTCGGAGAAATAGGCTTCCTTATCCGCAACGGAAGAGGCGAGCCGCCAGGCGTTTTCCGTTTCCAGTTGCGTTATCTCTTTCAACAGCGCGTCGATTTGCGTGCGGAGCTGGCGTATTTTATGGCGCAGATGTTCCAGATTATTTAGCCTGTCGCTTGCCATCATCGGTTCCAGACCGCTTTGCAACTGTGTCAGTAACGCGCGAATTGCCGCCAGATCGGCATTCTGCCGCGCCTGATTAAGCTGTACCATCATCTGGTGCGCTTTTTCTTTCAATTCATCGGCGACCACATCCGGGTGACACAGGCGGCTGGCCTGACGCCACAAACGTTTTAATTCACTGCGTTCGTCAGCCGACAAACGTTGATCGCGAGCGTAGCGGAATTGCGCTTCCTGCTGCTGCTCCCGGTACTGGTGATAGTCCTGTTCCGCATTTTCCTGCGCCTGGCGGAATGCGCTGTCGTCCTGATGGGAAAAATCCGCTTCCAGCTCGCGAATTTCCGCCAGCAACGCGGTAATTAATTCTGTCTGCTGCTGGATTCGCTGACGGATGCCCACCGCTTCGCGCGAGGCGGCATTCAATCCTGTCCACTGCTGTTTTAGCGTTGCCAGTTGATCCACGGCCTGGGAAATAAATTGCAGGCAGGATTGATAATCCTTTTCCCGGCGTTTTATTTCGGCTTCTTGCTTACGCTGCATACTCACCGCGAGCTGTTTACGCAACTCCAGAATACGGCCCATCAACGGCCCGAGGCGCAGATGATAGAGGTCGTTGAAATCGTCGAGGATTTGTACCCGCGCATTTCGTTTGTCAATCAGATCGCGAAGTTGGGCTTCAAGCGCTTTCAGCTCCAGTTTACTGGCGGCAATAGAGGGATCTTGCCACGTCGAGAGCGCCCGTTGAGCCTGTAGCCAGGCGGCGATCTCTTGCATGGCGTCACTGAATCGACGAGCTTCAATCGCCTGGGCAATGGCGCTGATTACGGCATCCTGCGGCTCATTTTTCAGGTAGATGAGCTGCTGACGGATAATCTCTTCGTCCTCAAGTTCGATGGCGCTTTTGATGATCTCTAAACGTTTGATGATCTTATTCATGACGTTGATGCCTGGCGTGGCTCAAAAACGGATAACAGATACCAGGTCTGATTCACCTTTTTGAAAATACTGAAAAAATACTAAATGTATTCTGTAGGGTGTCGTACTTTTCGTCCAGAGTTATTCACATATTTTATACTCGGCGTCTGTCACCCGTAACGTACTATATCGGCGCGCACTCTTTTCTTTTTACTGCCCGCGACATCTTTTTTTACACGATAACGTTAACGTCCGGAGTTGAGCCTTGACAAACGATTGCGCCTTGCGGCAGCGAGAGCGAAATGTTAAAAGGTGCCCCTCAATAAAAACGATACAGGGGTAGGACGTGAAAAACGCGTCAACTGCATCCGGCGCCAGCGTGTCGGATGCCGCGTCGAAGAATGAACCGACGCTTCAACGGGGGTTGCAAAACCGCCATATTCAGCTAATTGCGCTGGGCGGCGCCATTGGCACCGGACTGTTTCTGGGCATCGGCCCGGCGATTCAAATGGCGGGGCCGGCTGTTTTGTTGGGCTATGGCGTTGCCGGGATTATCGCTTTTCTCATTATGCGCCAGTTGGGTGAAATGGTCGTGGAAGAGCCGGTTTCCGGATCGTTTGCCCACTTCGCCTGGAAATATTGGGGGCCGTTTGCGGGCTTTTTGTCGGGTTGGAACTATTGGGTCATGTTTGTGCTGGTCGGGATGGCGGAGCTGACCGCGGCGGGCATCTATATGCAGTACTGGCTGCCTGACGTACCAACATGGGTATGGGCGGCGGCGTTTTTTATTATCATTAATGCCGTGAATCTGGTGAACGTTCGTCTGTATGGCGAAACGGAATTCTGGTTCGCGCTGATTAAAGTGCTGGCGATTATCGGCATGATAGGTTTTGGTCTGTGGCTGCTGTTCTCCGGCCACGGCGGCGAACATGCCAGCATTGATAACCTCTGGCGTTATAACGGTTTCTTCGCTACCGGTTGGCATGGTTTGCTTCTGTCGCTGGCGGTGATTATGTTTTCTTTTGGCGGACTGGAGCTGATCGGCATTACTGCGGCGGAAGCGCGCGATCCGCAAAAAAGCATCCCGAAAGCGGTGAATCAGGTGGTATACCGTATTTTGCTGTTCTACATCGGTTCGCTGGTGGTGTTGCTGGCGCTCTATCCATGGGTAGAGGTGAAATCCAATAGCAGCCCTTTTGTGATGATCTTCCATAACCTGGACAGTAATGTGGTGGCTTCGGCGCTGAATTTCGTTATCCTGGTCGCGTCGCTTTCGGTGTATAACAGCGGCGTTTATTCGAATAGCCGAATGCTGTTCGGCCTGTCCGTACAAGGCAACGCGCCGAAATTTTTAACCCGCGTAAGCCATCGCGGCGTACCGGTGAACTCGCTGATACTTTCCGGAGCGATTACCTCGCTGGTGGTGCTGATCAACTATCTGTTGCCGCAAAAAGCGTTTAGCCTGTTGATGGCGCTGGTTGTCGCGACGCTATTGCTAAACTGGATAATGATCTGTCTCGCGCATTTACGTTTTCGCGCGGCGATGCGTCGTAAAGGGCGCGAGACGCAATTTAAGGCGCTGTTCTATCCCGCCGGAAACTATTTGTGCATTGCGTTTCTGGCGCTGATTCTGGTGTTAATGTGTACGATGGACGATATGCGATTGTCGGCGATTTTGCTGCCGGTATGGATTGTATTTCTGTTTATCGCGTTTACCGTTTTGCGCCGTAAGGCTCATTAACTTTTTTGCCCGATCCCATGCTCATGCGATCGGGCAATCCATTAATGGCGCAATGTCCCTGACAGCGCGCGAATATCGCTGCCGGTCGGCGTCTGATGAATACGCAAGCCAAACTCTTCCACCACGGCAAAAATATGGTCGAAGATATCGGCCTGGATGCTCTCATATTCCAGCCACACGACGGTATTGGTAAAGGCGTAGATCTCTATCGGCAAACCATGATCGTCAGGCGCCAGTTGGCGTACCATCAGCGTCATGTCTTTACGGATGCGCGGATGGTGGCGTAAATATTCGTTCAGATAGGCGCGAAATGTCCCGATATTGGTCATGCGGCGGTGATTTAAGGCTGATTCCGGCGCATCCAGTTGTTTATTCCATTCATCGATTTCCTGATGACGGCTGGTAAGGTACGGCTTTAACAGTTGCGCGGTTAACAGCCGCTGTTTTTCATCATCATCCAGAAAATGGATACTGGTCGCGTCAATATTAATGCTGCGTTTAATCCGGCGTCCGCCGGACGCAGACATGCCGCTCCAGTTTTTGAATGAGTCGGAAACCAGCGACCAGGTGGGAATGGTGGTGATGGTATTATCCCAGTTGCGTACTTTTACCGTGGTTAAGCCAATATCAATGACCGCGCCATCTGCGCCATATTTCGGCATTTCCAGCCAGTCGCCTAGTTTGAGCATATCGTTGGCGGAAAGCTGGATACCGGCAACCAGGCCAAGAATCGGGTCTTTAAAGACCAGCATTAATACCGCGGCCATCGCGCCCAGCCCGCTGATTAAAATTGCTGGTGACTGGCCAATCAGCAGTGAGATCATCAGAATGCCGACGATAATTGCGCCGATGAGCTTAATACCCTGAAATATTCCTTTTAGCGGTAACTGAGAGGCGGCGGGCCATTTTTGCGATAGATTGAAAATCACGTCCAGCAAGGAAAATAACGACAGCAGGGCGTAGGTCATAATCCATAACTGCGCGCAGGTCGTCAGGATATCCGCTGCCTCACTGCCTTTTTGTAGCCAGAGCGCGGCCTGAATATTGACAATGATGCCTTGCAGCGTAAAAGCCAGACGATGGAATAATTTATTCTGGGTAATAATTTGCAGCCACAGGCGGGAACTGGCGATGGCGCGTTTTTCGAAAGCGCGCAGTACTATCCAGTGCAAAATAATATGCACGACAACTGCTGTCAGAAAAATAATACCAAATATCACCACCAGCGACGTGGTGTGATTCATTTCAATTCCCGCTAAATCTTCTACCCGGGATATCAATTCCTGCATAATCTCTCCTTTATAAACAGCAGCCTATGATGACTGCTGAATGGCATTTATGCAAATCAGGACGCCTGCGCTTCAGGCATAATCAGCAACAGACGGGTAAAAGCGCCTCTGGGGTTATCCATACGCTATATTTTATCCAGCGCCCTGTAAACGTCGTTATTTTACGCGGTTCCCTCTTTTTGAACAGGCGCCAGTCCGTCAACAATGAATGAAAACTTTTTAACCAGAATGTTTAAAACGATTGCAATATCTCTGTCGGATAATGATTAGCACCGTCGTACCTCTCAACAATAACATTAAGGAACATCGGATGACCCAAAAGCGTACCCTGCTAAAATACGGCATACTCTCGCTGGCGCTGGCCGCGCCATTATCTGCCTGTGCGTTTGACTCTCTTACGGTAATTGGCGATAGCCTTAGCGATACCGGAAATAACGGTCGCTGGACCTGGGATAGTGGTCAAAATAAGCTCTACGACGAACAGTTGGCCGAACGATATGGGCTGGCATTAAGCCCTTCCAGCAATGGCGGTTCTAATTATGCCGCCGGCGGCGCGACGGCGACCCCGGAATTAAACCCGCAGGATAATACCGCCGATCAGGTACGGCAGTGGCTTGCCAAAACGGGGGGAAAAGCCGACCACAACGGTTTGTATATTCACTGGGTCGGCGGAAACGATCTGGCGGCGGCCATCGCGCAACCAACCATGGCACAGCAAATAGCCGGTAATAGCGCCACTAGCGCGGCGGCGCAGGTAGGGCTGTTACTGGATGCCGGCGCCGGGCTGGTCGTGGTGCCAAACGTACCGGATATTAGTGCGACGCCAATGCTTCTGGAGGCGGTAATCACCGCCGGGCTGGGCGCAGCGGCGCCCCCGGCGCTAAAAGCGGCGTTAGATGCGCTGGCGGAGGGAGCTACGCCTGATTTCGCCAGTCGGCAACAGGCGATCCGCAAGGCGCTGCTGGCGGCGGCTGCAACGGTAAGCAGCAATCCATTTATTCAGCAACTGCTCGTTGAACAACTGCTGGCGGGCTATGAAAAGGCGGCAGGGCAGGCGTCAGCTCTGACCGATTATTATAATCAGATGGAAGAGAAGGGGCTGGAGCAACACGGCGGCAATATAGCCCGTGCCGATATCAACGGCCTCTTTAAGGAAATTCTTGCCAACCCGCAGGCGTTTGGTCTGACAAATACCGTAGGTATGGCCTGCCCGCCGGGCGTATCCGCTTCGGCGTGCTCCTCGGCAATGCCTGGATTTAATGCATCGCAGGACTATCTGTTTGCCGATCATTTACATCCCGGTCCGCAGGTCCATACCATTATTGCGCAATATATCCAGTCGATCATTGCCGCGCCGGTACAGGCGACATATCTGAACCAAAGCGTTCAGTCGATGGCGCAAGGTAGTCGTACCACGCTTGACAGCCGTTATCAGCAGCTTCGCCAGGGGGAAAATCCTGTTGGTTCACTGGGCATGTTCGGTGGATACAGCGGGGGATATCAACGTTATGATAATAATGAGGCCGACGGGAACGGTAATCATAATAATCTGACGGTTGGCGTCGATTATCAGCTTAACGAGCAGGTACTGCTGGGAGGGCTGATAGCCGGTTCTCTGGATAAGCAACATCCTGACGATAATTATCGTTATGACGCCCGCGGTTTTCAGGCCGCCGTATTCAGCCATTTACGCGCCGGTCAGGCGTGGCTGGATAGCGATTTACACTACCTGTCCGCTAAATTCAGTAACATTCAGCGCAGTATCACGCTCGGTGCGCTAAGACGGGTGGAAGAGGGCGAAACCAACGGGCAGCTGTGGGGCGCGAGGTTAACCAGTGGTTATGATTTTGTCATGATGCCGTGGTTAACGACCGGACCGATGCTGCAATATGCATGGGATTACAGCCACGTTAATGGTTATAGCGAGAAGCTCAATACCAGTACATCAATGCGTTTTGGCGACCAAAACGCCCATTCGCAGGTGGGTAGCGCGGGTTGGCGTCTGGATCTTCGCCACAGCATCATTCACTCCTGGGCGCAGATTAATTATCGCCGTCAGTTTGGCGATGATACGTATGTGGCGAACGGCGGCCTTAAATCGACCGCTCTGACGTTTAGCCGCGACGGAAAAACGCAGGATAAAAACTGGGTTGATATCTCGATTGGCGCAGATTTTCCGCTGTCGGCAACGGTGTCCGCTTTCGCCGGGCTGTCGCAAACGGCAGGGTTAAGCGATGGCAATCAAACCCGTTATAACGTTGGGTTTAGCGCCCGATTTTGATGACACGCCAGGGAGGGCCAACTCCGTGGTGACAATATCGCCATCGTAGGCGCAAACCGGTGTCACGCCGTTTTCTCCTTCATCCAGATAGGGGGTATCCAGATATGGCAAACGGCGTGCCAGTTTTAAATATTATTTATTTTCAATAGGTTGAAAAAGGAAGTTAACACTAGCGATGTAAAACCTGGCACTTCGCGCCATTGAGCATTGGGGAACCTGGCAGAAAGGTGAAAAAAGCCGGACGGGCGTCCGGCTTAGGCAGGGGATTAGACTTCCGTCAGTGTGGTTTCAAGCGGCAGACGTGATTTCGGCAGCCCGGCGTTGAAATCCTCGACGCTATGATGGCCGACCGGCACCACGACCAGACTGGTATAGCCTTTTTCTTTCAGACCAAATTCAGCGTCGAGCACCTCGGCGTCGAAACCTTCAATGGGGACAGCGTCGAGACCCATCGCGGCGACGCCCAGCAGAAAGTTGCCGACGTTCAGATAAACCTGTTTCGCCATCCACTGGTGGTCATCTTTCAGCGAGACGCGGTGCAAATCGGCGAAAAAGCGGCGACCTTTATCATTTGCCGCTTTAGCTTCCGGCGTAGCGAAACGGCCATCAGCATCTTCCTGATCGACGACGCGCTCAAGCCATGCGTCATCCATCGCGGTTTTCGCGCAGAAGACCACCACATGGGAGGCGTCTAACATTTTACGTTCGTTAAACACATAATTGGCGGCGGCGGATTTTGCGACACGCGCTTTGCCCTCTTCCGTACTGGCGACAATAAAGTGCCACGGCTGGGAATTGGTGCTGGAGGGGCTGTACTGTAGTAGTGTTTTTATTTTATCCGCTTCTTCGGCGGTCAGTTTTTTGCTGGGATCGAACGCCTTAGTGGAGTAGCGCTTTAAGGCGACAGAAACGATATCCATAAATGCTCCTGGTTGGTTTAGTACCCTTTTGTATCAGCAGGGTACCGGGTTATCGGTAAAAAGATAAGGGAGGAAAATGCGGAAACGGTTATTGCATCAGCGCGGTCGCAGGCGCAGTTGCTCTCTTTTAGGCAGCCCGTCTACAACCAGATTCCATGAGTCATTTATCAAATCGTTGAGTAGCGAGACGGTGATATCCTCGCCCGCATAGACTGAAATCCAGTGTTTCTTATTCATGTGATAGCCAGGCGCAATGCTGGGGTAAATTTGTTGATTTACCAGGGATTTTTGGGGATCCGACTTCAGGTTCACCACTGGGCGACAGTGATGTTCAGTGAACAGCATGAATATTTTGCCGCCGACTTTAAACACATCGTACTGTGGGCCGAAAGGCCAGCAGTGTTCGGTAAAAGGCAGTTCCAGCGCACAGCGTTTTGCACAGGCGTGCAGTGTTTGACCGTCCATTATTGCTCCTCGCGAGTCAGCGCGCGCCACATGGCTTCGAATCCCAGCGCAATATATTCGCCAGCGCGAGCGGGATCGCGCGCGGCGAAATCCATTGTTGTTTCAGCCAGCGCCAGAAAAAGGCCGTCGCCGAAGGCGCGGTACTCATCCGACATAAATACCATCAAAACGGAACGATGACATAAATCGCGCAATTCGGGGAACATATCGTCGGCCCGTTGTTCCGTCTCTTTGGTGAGCTTTTCGCTGACGGCCAGTTGACGGATCGCCCGATGGCGCGCGGGATGGTTCAGACCCCAACTGATGTAACTGTTCCAGATAAAACGGGTCATCATTTTGGCATCGGTAATGGATCGATCCAGCTCCATTATCATTGACTGGCAGAGATCCTGCTTTAAATGCAAATACAACGTGTTAATCAGCTCATCTTTGGTCGCGAAATAGCGAAACAATGTTCCTTCTGCAACACCTGCGTTACGCGCAATCACCGCTGTTGAGGCGGCGATACCGGATTGCGCTATCGCCTGGGTTGCCGCTTCCAGTAATGCTTGTTTTTTGTCTTCCCTCTTCGGACGAGCCACTACACGTTACCCTTATGTCTGGAAAAACATGATTGAATCATGCCCGTTGTCGCGTCGCAACGGTGAATGTCAACCTTTGAAAAGTACCTTGACGGCGTATCTTTGCTTTCTATAATGAGTGCTTACTCACTCATAATCAAGGGCTGCCGCATGAAGTGGTAGAAAAGCATATTGCAGGCCATGCGATAAGCCGTCTCACAATTTGTGTGGTTATTACTATGCTTATTGCTGTTGCCGTAAATGTGCGGTGCGGGAGCCGCTGACGAGTTTGATAGAGGGGAGAGCACGATGACCATTTCCGCTCAGGTTATCGACACGATTGTCGAGTGGATTGATGATAATTTGAATCAGCCGTTACGTATTGATGATATTGCCCGTCATGCGGGGTATTCCAAGTGGCACCTGCAGCGCCTTTTTATGCAGTACAAAGGGGAGAGTCTGGGGCGCTACGTGCGTGAACGGAAGCTAAAACTGGCGGCGCGCGACCTGCTCGACACCGACCAGAAGGTGTATGATATTTGTCTCAAGTATGGTTTTGATTCGCAGCAAACCTTTACGCGCATTTTTACCCGCACGTTCAACCTGCCGCCAGGCGCTTATCGTAAAGAAAAGCATGGCCGTACGCATTGAAATGTTTAATCGGCCAGCGAAAACCAGCGCCGCCAGATAAAGCGAATAACATAATATTCCAGCGCGCCGAGCAACAGAAACCATAAACAAAACAACAAAGTATAAAGCTGGTTGAGATCCATAAGATGAAAGATCCCGACCAGTTTTTGCGCCAGCGCAAGGCCGAGCGAAGGGGCGGGCAGCAGCAGGCTGGAGAGCAACGCCATCAGCAAAATACCGGCAGCGGTCATCAATGATTCAAGCGGGTGTTTCATGGCTTTGTTAAACGTAAGTTAAAACGCCATTGTCCGGGATATCGCCTGGTAAGGCAAATATGCTGTCTATTGTCCCGCCCAGATTTCACAATGTTTTTGTACCAGGCCTATCAGCGATCCGCCGTCGGCAATAAACTCCCGCATATATTGCGCTTCGTTACCGCCTTTTTTCACCTGCAAACGTAGCGCGTCAATGGCGCTGTCGGCGCCCAGCTTGCGCGCAGAGGGGGTAACGTTGTCCAGCAGACGCAGCGTATCATCTGCCAGGCGACGGCGGTCGCCGGTATAGACATCGGTTAGCACGCCCTCCAGACCATAGCGGCAAGCCTGAAAACGGTTGAATTTATATAACAGATAGTCTTGTTCCTGCGGTTTAAAGGGACGCTCGGTCAGCAGCCAGTGCGCGGTTGCCTGAATCAACCCTGCCATATTGATGGCATGATCAAGAGTGAGCGGCGTATCCATCACCCGAACTTCTACCGTGCCAAAGGCCGGGCTGGGGCGGATATCCCAGTGCAAATCTTTGATGCTGTCGATCATCGTGGTGTAAGACAGACGGCGAAATAGTCCGGCAAACTCTTGCCAGTTACTGACCCACGGCATGGGACCGTTATCGGGAAAAGCGGAAAAAATATTCAGGCGCGCGCAGGCAAAACGGGTGTCAGATCCTTGCATATAGGGGGACGCGGCGGAGAGCGCAATAAAGTGCGGCACAAAATGCGACAGCCCGTGTAAAAGATAAATCGCATCGTCGCCGTTCGCGCAGCCGACGTGGACATGCTGGCCGAAAACCGTCGCCTGTTGAATTAAGTAGCCGAAATTTTCCAGCGTGCGTTGATAGCGCTCATTATCACAGACCTCCTGACGCTGCCATTTTTGAAAAGGGTGCGTACCGCCGCCGCAAATGCCGAGATGGTGTTCCGACGCCGCCTGTAAAATAACGTGCTGCATAGCAGAAAGTTGGGCCGCCGCCTGGTCAATATCGCGGCAGACGCCCGTGGCCATCTCCAGCATACTTTCGGTGATATCGTGCTTAATTTCTCCTGCGGTAAGCCGGGACTTAACGGCGTCGATCAGCGTAGAAGAGTCCTGACTTAAATCGTAGCCAGGTGGATTGATCACCTGCATCTCCAGCTCAATACCAAGCGTATAAGGTTCAGAAACGTGAAAATCATTCAGCGCCATAGCGATCTCATTTATCGGGGGATTGCGCTAAGTATAGAAGCGGGAGCGCTCCTGTCGTGGGGAAAGCGCGTTATTGCAGAAACTAGAGTAATAACGCTATTGTCACGTTGAAACCATTCTGTACGGACGGTACGTTCAGCCATCGTGGCGGCAAAGGCTGGCAGCAGATGTAACGAGATGTGCGTGGCGGTAAGCGAGGTAACTTTTGCGCTATCGAATCCCGGGAGCGTGACGCGGTCTGAAAAGGCTTTATAAACGCTCTCTTTGGCGGAGAAAGCCAGCGTCAGGGCAAGCGGAAAAGGGAGCGAGCTCGCCTGGAGAATTTGGCGCTCATCGCTATCAATAATGGACGGCGCCAGCTCTGTCGCCGTGTGCTGACTCATGATTTTTTCTATATCAATGCCGATACGCTGTCGGGATATGACGGCCAGCGCCGTTGACGCACAGTGGCTGATGCTGCCAAATAGGCCGTCCGGCCATAGCGGCTGTCGCTTGTCGCCAATACCGGGCACCGCCCTGACGCCCACCTCGCGTAGCGCATGAACGGCGGCGATGCGGCCTGCCAGATGTTCAGCTTTACGCTTGCGTCCGGCAGACCGGAGCCGATCGTGATGAGGCAGCCATAGCAGGTCGTGTTCGTGAAAGCTGCTCGCATCAAAGTCGACGATATGCAGCCAGTGTCCGGCAAAGGGAAGGGGAAAATGAGATGTCCGCATCGTTTTTTGCTAATTCCCTCCCCGAATGAGGGAGGGACGGTTGCCATCAGAAATGGGTATTAATGCTCATATACCACGTACGTCCCGGTTCGTTATAGGTGTACGCGCCAGCCCCGCCATATAAGCGCCAGTTTGCGTATCCCTGACGGTTTGCGCGTTACCTTCACGCCACAGACGTTTGTCAAAGAGGTTATCCACGCCACCGGTCAGGCTGACATTTTTGGTCACGTCCCAGGTCGCGCTCAGGCCAACAATACTGTATGGGCTGACCGCTTGCTTATCTGTTCCGGTAACGGGGTTACCCTGATAATCATATTTCTTCGGCTCTTGTTTGCCGTACCAGGTGAAGGTCGATTGCAGAGAAACGTCCTGACGTACCTGCCAGCTCAGGGTTGAGTTAAGCGTGTACTGTGGAATAATCGACAGGCGTTCGCCGGTCTCTTTGTTTTTGCTCTGCAGCATATACGTAACGTTATTCGTCCAGTTGACGGTGTCGCTAACCGGTACGTTTAACGTGCCTTCCAGGCCTTCAACGACCGCTTTCGGCACGTTCTCCCACTGATAGACATCCGTTTTGCCGTTATTGATACGCTGCAACGGCACTGTACCCGCTTCAATCTTATTGCGGTAATCATTGCGGAACCAGGTGACGCCGGCCAGCCAGCCATCGCGTTTAAATTCCAGACCGATCTCTTTATTGATGCTGGTTTCGGCTTTCAGATCATCGTTACCCATCATATAGCAGCCGATGCCGGTACCCGCGCCAGTCGCGTAGCAACCCTGACCTTTGCTATACAAAATATAGTTTGGGTTAGTCTGGTACAGACTCGGGGCTTTATAAGCGCGGGCGATCCCCATTTTCAGGGTAAAGTCATCCCCCAGACCTTGTGACAGGTTCAGCGACGGGCTCCAGTTATCCCCCACAATACTGTGATGATCGAAACGTAGCCCCGGCGTCAGCATGGTGCTGTCGGTCAGTTCCATGTTGTTTTCAGCAAACAGAGAGAAAATTTCCGCTTTTGAATAGGGGCTACGATTGGTACTGCTGTAACCCGGGATATTTCCCCCCATAAAGGTTTGCGAGTTGGAGAGCTGGTCTTTCATACGCTGTTGGGCCCATTCGGTACCCAGCGTCAGGTTTTGATTGACCAGCAGATCGAAAGGAAGGCTCACTTCGCTGTGTAGGGTGACGTCATTCAAATCGGCATCGGCATATTTTTGCGATGCTTTGGGATCGAAAATCCCTTCGGTGCCGCCTGCCAGGCCTTCCGGCATCCGGGAGTTACGGGTATGTTCGTATTGCACCCAGTTACTGGTGGTTACGCCATTATTCCAGCCGCCGTTCCAGGTCAGCGAGTAGTTCTGCCGATAGAGGCGGTTCGTCTCTTTTCCGTAATTATCTTTCACCAGTTGGTTCGTATTGGTGTTCTGAGTATCGCCGGCATAGAGGTTGCCCTGGCGACTGTAACCGGCCTCCAGTTCCAGAGACTGAAGCGGAGCAAAATCCCAACGAACCACGCCGTTGATATCTTTGTTAATGACCCCCTCGCGTCCTGCCGGTAGCGTGTCGGCGTAACTCCCGGTACGTTCAGACTGATGCCCCTGGTTAATATTACGCGCATCCGCCTGCGTTTTGTCGAGGTTGCCATACAGACGGAAGCTGAAATCCCCGCCCAGCGGGCCGTTCAGGCTAAAGTTAGTGCGTTTGGTCGCGCCTTCGTCTTTATGTTCCGGCGCGTTGAAATAGGTATTCCAGGAACCGTGCCACTCGCTACCGCCTTTTTTGGTAATGATATTGACCACGCCACCCGCCGCGCCGTTACCGTAGCGTGCGGCGGCAGGGCCGCGCAGCACTTCAATGCGTTCGATCATCTCCGGCGGCACCCACGCGGTATCGCCGCGGGTATCGCGTTCGCCGCGCCAGCCCAGGCGTACCGAGTTACGGCTGGTAACGGGTTTACCGTCTATCAGGATAAGGGTGTTTTCCGGCCCCATGCCGCGAATATCGATTTGGCGGTTATTCCCGCGCTGACCGCTGGTGGAGTTGCCGGTCAGGTTCACGCCCGGCATGGTGCGGATGATTTCTGACACGTCGCGCGCGGGCGGATTTTTGCGGATCTCATCGGCGGTGATAGTGGATACGCCAGGCGCCTGTAGGTTTTGCTGGGCAGCGGTCACCACGATGGTGTCTTCATTGGTGAGCGCAGCGCTATCGGTTTTTTCTTCCGCCATCACGGGCAGAGCGGCCCCGTAAATCCCTAAATTGACCAGTAAGGTCAGGGAATGAATCTTCTTGTTCATTGTATATCCTGCTTTTCTTTAGCCACATAAGCCAAAGCGCCCGTCAAAGGCATTGGCCGGGTGGTGAAATTGTGTTCGCGCGTCCCATAGCGCGACAATACGCTATTGCAAATGCAAATAGTTATCAATAATATTATCAATATATTTCACCTTTTATATACAAAATTCATAATAAACACAGGGTTATAATGAAAGAGGTGCTGGCAACGGGAAGTGAGGCCTGGTGGAGGACGAAAACCGGGCCGGAATGGATACGGGAAAAAGACGGAAATTATCGGGTCACTTTTTGGTGGCGCGACCCGCAGGGAAACGAAACACACTCCCCGATACGGCGTGTCTGGGTCTACATCACTGGCGTAACCGATCATCATCAAAACGCGCAGCCTCAGACGATGGCGCGTATTGCCGGAACGGATGTCTGGCGCTGGAGTACGGCGCTTAGCGCTAACTGGCGCGGCAGCTACTGTTTTATTCCTACCGAGCGCGATGGCGTTTTTGCCGCTTTTGCGCCGGGCGAAACGCCCGATCGGAACGCGCTGCGTGAAGGCTGGCGACAGCTATTACCGCAGGCGATTGCCGACCCGCTTAATTCGCAAAGCTGGCGGGGAGGACGTGGTCATGCGGTTTCAGCGCTGGAAATGCCGGATGCGCCCCTTCAGCCGGGATGGGATCGTCCTGAAACGCCGTACTCGCCGCCTTTGATGATGCAGTGGCATAGCGAACGTCTGGGTAACTCCCGCCGCGTATGGATATTGACGACCGGAGACGAGGCGTCGGAGGAAAGACCGTTGGCTATTCTGCTGGACGGTCAATTCTGGGCGGAAAATATGCCCGTCTGGCCCGCGCTCGCCTCGCTGACTCATCAACGTCTACTTCCCGGTGCCGTCTATCTGCTGATTGACGCGATTGATACTCAACACCGCAGCCAGGAGTTGACCTGCAATGCCGACTTCTGGCTGGCAGTGCAGCAGGAACTGTTACCGCAAGTCAGAGCCGTGACGCCTTTTAGCGATGATGCCGGGCGAACGGTGGTCGCCGGACAGAGTTTTGGCGGCCTGTCGGCGCTGTATGCCGGCCTGAACTGGCCGACGCGTTTTGGCTGTGTACTAAGCCAGTCAGGATCGTTCTGGTGGCCTCATCGCATCACCCCGCCGGAGGGGGAAGTCATTACCCGGCTGAAAACCGGCGCATTGTGCGCGCGCGGACTGCGTATCGTACTGGAAGCCGGCGTGCGTGAGCCGATCGTGTTTCAGGCAAATCAGGCGCTTTATGCCCAACTGAATACCTCGCAGCAGTCCATTTTCTGGCGTCAGGTTGACGGCGGACACGATGCGCTTTGCTGGCGCGGCGGGCTAACGCAAGGGCTGATGCTGCTTTGGCAGCCGCTTATCGACACGCTTTAACCGGGCACATGTCCATGACAGGAGTTGAGTATGGAATTCAGTAATCCCTTCGATAATCCGCAGGGACAGTTTTACATCCTGCAAAATGCGCAGCGTCAATTCAGCCTTTGGCCAGCGGCGTGCGCGCTTCCCGCAGGATGGGGCGTGGTATGCGAACCGCAATCGCAGGACGCGTGCCAGCAGTGGCTTAATACGCGCTGGACAACACTGAATCCGGCGCATTATGCCGATAAGCAGGAGGCGAAATGACGCAGCGTTTACCGTTAGTCGCCGCCCAGCCGGGGATCTGGATGGCGGAAAAACTCTCTGATTTACCCTCCGCCTGGAGCGTGGCGCACTATGTGGAACTGAATGGCGAGCTGGATGCCCCCTTGCTGGCAAAAGCGGTAGCGGTAGGGATGCAACAGGCGGATACGCTACGGATGCGTTTTACCGAAGAGAACGGCGAGGTCTGGCAATGGATAGATCCTGAGCACACCTTCGGCGAGCCCCCGATTGCCGATTTACGCGACCAGCCCGATCCGCATCACGCGGCGCTGGCGTTAATGCAGGCGGATTTACGGCAAAACCTGCGCGCAGATAGCGGTAAGCCGCTGGCGTTTCACCAGTTAATCCGCATTGATGATACCCGCTGGTATTGGTATCAGCGCTATCACCATTTGCTGGTGGATGGCTTTAGCTTCCCGGCGATAACTCGCCAGATTGCGGCGATTTATCGCGCCTGGCAGAGCGACGCCCCTACGCCGGAGTCGCCTTTTACCCCCTTTGCGGATGTGGTCGAGGAATATCAGCGCTATCGCCAGAGCGAGGCCTGGCAGCGTGACGGCGCCTTCTGGGCGCAGCAGCGCCGCGAGCTGCCGCCGCCGGCGTCAATTTCTGCCGCGCCGCTGCCGGGGCGGTCGGCGAGCGCGGGTATTCTGCGTATGAAATTGAGCGCGCCGGCGGGGGCGTTTCGCCAACTGGCGGCGCACATGCCTGAGATACCGCGAGCGGATCTTGCCCTGGCGCTGGTGACGTTGTGGCTGGGACGATTATGCGGGCGAATGGATTATGCCGCTGGATTTATCTTTATGCGGCGGATGGGATCGGCGGCGTTAACGGCGACCGGGCCTGTCCTTAACGTGTTGCCGCTGGCGGTGAACCTTCATGCGACGGAAGATCTGCCAACACTGGCGAAGCGTCTTGCGGCGCAGTTAAAGAAGATGCGCCGCCACCAGCGTTACGACGCCGAACAGATTGTACGCGATAGCGGGCGAGCCGCAGGGGAGACGCCGCTATTTGGCCCGGTGCTCAATATAAAAGTATTTGATTATCATCTGGATCTTCCTGGCATACAGGCGCAAACCCATACCCTGGCGACGGGGCCGGTTAACGATCTTGAACTGGCGCTTTTTCCGGATGAAAACGGCGGTCTGGATATTGAATTGCTGGCGAATGCACAGCGTTACGATGATGCCACGCTCTCCCGCCATGCCTTACGGTTGATGGCGCTTATCACGCAGTTTGCGGATAACCCGGCGCTGCGCTGCGGCGATGCGCAAATGCTGCTGGCGGAAGAACAAACGCAATTAACACACCTTAATAATACGGCGGTAACGATTCCCGCCGCCACGCTTAGCGATTTGGTGGCGCAGCAGGCGCAAAAAACGCCAGAGGCTTCCGCGTTGGCAGATGCGCATTATCACTTTACCTACCGTGAAATGCGCGAACAGGTTGTGGCGCTGGCATACGCGCTGCGGGAACGCGGCGTTCAGCCTGGCGATAGCGTGGCGGTGGCGTTGCCGCGGTCGGTTTTCCTGACCTTAGCGCTGCATGGCATTGTCGAGGCGGGCGCCGCCTGGCTGCCGCTAGATACCGGTTATCCTGACGATCGGCTGCGAATGATGTTGGAAGATGCGCAGCCGAAACTGTTAATTACGACTCAGGCGCAGCTGGCGCGCTTTCACGATATTCCGGGGATGGAATATTTGTGTTATAGCCAACCGCTACCGGTCAGTGACGCCACTCCGCTGGGGCTGTCGTTACCGCATCATACCGCTTACATCATTTTCACCTCTGGCTCGACGGGCAGGCCGAAAGGAGTGATGGTGGGACAAACGGCGATAGTCAACCGGCTGCTGTGGATGCAGGATCACTATCCGTTGACGGCGGATGATGTAGTAGCGCAAAAAACGCCGTGCAGTTTTGACGTCTCAGTATGGGAGTTTTTCTGGCCGTTTATCGCCGGGGCGAAACTGGTGATGGCCGAGCCGGAAGCGCACCGCGACCCGCTCGCGATGCAGCGGTTCTTTGCGCAATACGGCGTCACGACCACCCATTTTGTGCCGTCGATGCTGGCTGCCTTTATTGCCTCGCTCACGCCAGCGTCGGCTGGGAAAAGCTGCGCTTCCTTAACGCGCGTTTTCTGTAGCGGCGAGGCCCTGCCGACGGCGCTGTGCCGCGAATGGGAGACGTTAACCAACGCGCCGCTACACAATCTGTACGGGCCAACGGAGGCCGCGGTGGATGTGAGCTGGTATCCGGCCTGTGGCGATGAGCTGGCGGCTGTTGACGGCAACAGCATCCCGATTGGTTATCCCGTCTGGAATACCGGTTTACGTATTCTCGATGCGCATATGCAGCCGGTGCCGCCGGGCGTGGCTGGCGATCTCTATCTTACCGGTATCCAACTGGCGCAGGGCTATCTGGGGCGTCCGGATCTTACCGCCAGCCGTTTTATCGCCGATCCTTTTGCGCCAGGCGAACGGATGTACCGTACCGGAGATGTGGCGCGCTGGCTGGATTCCGGCGCGGTAGAATACCTGGGGCGCAGCGACGATCAGCTCAAAATTCGGGGTCAACGTATTGAACTGGGCGAGATTGACCGCGTCATGCAAACGCTGCCGGATGTTGAACAGGCGGTAGCACATGCCTGCGTCTTTAATCAGGCGGCGGCGACGGGCGGGGATGCCCGGCAACTGGTCGGCTATCTGGTGTCGCACTCTGGTTTGCCGCTGGATTTACCGGCGCTGCAGGAAAAATTACGCCAAAAACTTCCCGCGCATATGGTGCCGGTTGTGTTGTTGCAACTTGCCGGTTTGCCGCTTAGCGCTAATGGCAAGCTGGATCGCAAAGCCCTGCCGCTGCCGGACCTGACGCCGCGCGTGAAAGGGCGTGCGCCGCAGTCCGCAACGGAGATTGCTGTCGCCGCGGCGTTTTCCCGCCTGCTGGGCTGTGAGATTAATGATGTTGAAAGTGATTTCTTTGCGCTGGGCGGACACTCGCTGCTGGCGATGAAACTGGCCGCGCAGCTAAGCCAGACGTTTAACCGCCAGGTGACGCCGGGGCAGGTGATGGTGGCGTCTGACGTGGCGCAGTTAAGTAAGCTGCTCGATACTGACGATGACGAACGATCGCGCAATCTGGGGTTCGGGCCGCTGTTGCCGCTGCGTGAAAGCGATGGTCCAACGTTATTTTGTTTCCATCCGGCGTCGGGGTTCGCCTGGCAATTTAGCGTATTATCACGCTATCTCAGCCCGTCGTGGTCGATTATGGGGATTCAGTCGCCGCGCCCCGCTGGCCCTATGCAAACCGCAACCACCCTTGATGAGGTATGTGAACATCATCTGGCGACATTGCTCGCCCGGCAGCCGCATGGCCCTTATTATTTATTAGGCTATTCGCTGGGCGGGACGCTGGCGCAAGGGATCGCCGCCCGGTTGCGCGCGCGCGGCGAAACCGTGGCGTTTTTGGGGTTACTGGACACCTGGCCGCCGGAAACGCAAAACTGGCGGGAAAAAGAGGCGAATGGCCTCAATCCGGACGTATTGGCGGAAATTGAACGTGAACGCGCTGCGTTTGTCGCCGCTCAGCAGGGAAATGCCTCCGAAGCCTTATTTACCGCCATTGAAGGCAATTATGCGGATGCCGTCCGTTTGCTGACGACGGCGCATAGCGTACCGTTTGATGGACATGCTACGCTCTTTGTGGCGGATAAAACGGTGCCGGAAGGCGTATCGCCTGAACAGAGCTGGTCGCCGTGGATAGCGTCGTTGGCTATTTATCGCCAGCCGTGCGCGCATGTAGATATTATTTCTCCCTCCGCTTTTGAAACTATCGGGCCCATCATCAGCGAACTTATTAATAAATAACGGGCGTTGTTTCTGCCTTTAACAAATTAAATCCTGAAACCCATAATAATTACTAATTATTATGGGTTTTTTATTGCAACTATTAATTCTTTTAACATAAGTGATACATGCTACAGGCAAGTTTAATTCCGAATATTTAGCTTTTCGGGCACTGGCGCGCAAAGAGTGTTTCGGATAATTCTGACTTGCTGTTAGAATCTCTGACAGGAATGTGTTCTTTCATTGGATAAAGTTTTCAGGTCATACGGCATGCCATCTCTTAATGTAAAACAAGAAAAAAATCAGTCATTTGCAGGTTACTCACTGCCGCCCGCCAACAGTCATGAAATCGATTTGTTTAGCCTTATAGAGGTGTTATGGCAGGCGAAACGTCGTATTCTTGCTACCGTTTTCGCCTTTGCGTGCGTGGGGTTGCTTCTGTCCTTTCTGCTGCCGCAAAAATGGACCAGCCAGGCGATTGTCACACCGGCGGAGTCGGTACAGTGGCAGGGGCTGGAGAGAACGTTGACCGCGCTGCGCGTGTTGGATATGGAGGTAAGCGTTGATCGGGGCAGCGTATTTAATCTGTTTATTAAAAAGTTTAGCTCGCCCTCGCTGCTGGAAGAATATCTTCGTTCTTCTCCGTATGTCATGGATCAATTAAAAGGCGCGCAAATAGACGAGCAGGATCTTCACCGGGCGATTGTCCTGCTGAGCGAAAAAATGAAAGCGGTGGACAGTAATGTCGGCAAGAAAAATGAAACGTCGTTATTCACGTCGTGGACGCTGAGTTTTACCGCGCCGACGCGGGAAGAAGCGCAAAAAGTGCTGGCTGGCTATATTCAGTACATCTCCGATATCGTCGTGAAAGAGACGCTGGAAAATATTCGTAACCAGCTGGAAATCAAAACCCGCTATGAGCAGGAAAAGCTGGCGATGGATCGGGTGCGTCTCAAAAATCAGCTTGATGCCAATATTCAACGTCTTCATTATTCGCTGGAAATCGCCAACGCCGCCGGTATTAAGAGACCGGTTTACAGCAATGGTCAGGCGGTAAAAGATGATCCGGATTTTTCTATTTCTCTCGGCGCGGATGGTATTTCCCGCAAACTGGAAATTGAAAAAGGGGTAACGGACGTGGCCGAGATCGACGGTGATTTGCGTAACCGTCAATACCATGTTGAACAACTGGCGGCAATGAATGTGAGTGACGTGAAGTTTACCCCGTTTAAATATCAACTGTCGCCGTCTCTGCCAGTGAAAAAAGATGGCCCGGGTAAAGCGGTCATTATTATCCTGGCGGCGTTGATTGGCGGTATGATGGCCTGCGGCGGCGTATTACTGCGTCACGCGATGGTCTCACGTAAAATGGAAAACGCGCTGGCGATAGATGAACGGTTAGTCTGATTTACCCGAAAAGCCGGATAGCGATATCCGGCTTTGTCATCTGTGTGGGCGACTATCGCCGCCCCAACGGTACCACCAGCGGCGTACCGGCAACCGGATCGTCGATAATCATACAGCGCAGCCCATAGATTTTTTCGATAAGCTCTGCGGTAACAATCTCTTTCGGCGCGCCCTGTGCGACAATATTACCTTCGCGTAATGCAATCAAATGCGTGGCGTATCGGCAGGCCTGATTCAGGTCGTGCAGGACGGCGGCGAGCGTATAACCTTTTTCGCGGTTGAGATCGCTTAACAACTCCAGCAAATCAATTTGATGGCTAATATCCAGCCACGTTGTCGGCTCATCCAGCAGCATGATGGACGTTTCCTGCGCCAGCACCATGGCTATCCACGCCCGCTGACGTTGGCCGCCGGACAGAGTGTCTACACTTTGCGCCGCTAGTGAGGTGATACCTGTTGCACGCATGGCACTGGCGACGGCATCGGCATCTTCCTTGCGCCAGCGGGTAAATAACGGCTGATGCGGATAACGCCCTCTGGCGACCAGCTCTTGTACGGTGATATCGCCCGGCGTGGTGGCGTTTTGCGCCAGCAATCCGATGCGCCGCGCCACCTCTTTACTGGCGTAACGCTGTATCTGTTCGCCATCCAGCCAGACATGGCCGTCAACAGGCGTCATCAGACGGCTTAGCGTACGTAGCAACGTCGACTTGCCGCAGCCGTTAGGGCCGATGATGGCGGTAAAATGGCCGTCCGGAATCGAAACATTAAGGTTTTTTGCGACGGTATAGCTGCCATAACCCAGCGTTAACTGGTCGCCGCGCAAACGGGCTACGGATTCGGTCATTTTTTGCGGGACTCCTGAATTAACAAGACGATAAGGTAAATACCGCCGAGGCTGACGGTGACCACGCCCACTGGAAGCTGATAAGGCATAAACAGTTGCTGCGCGCACGCATCGGCGGCCAGTAGTAATAACGCGCCGCACAGCGCCGACTGGGTTAATCCCCAGCGCGCTGTGCCGCTAAGACGGCGGGCGATGTGCGGCGCGACAAGGGCAATAAACGAGATGGGGCCAGCCAGTGCCGTAGCCGCAGCGGTGAGCGACACCGCCACCAGCATCAGCATCAGGCGTGACCGCTCCACGCTAACACCCAGCGCGCAGGCGCTGTCATCGCCCATCTCCAGCAGCCGCATACGACGCACCAGCAGCGCGGCGCCTGTCAGCATCACAATAATCAGCGGCGCCGAAGGCCAGGTTTTTGCCCATGTCAGACCGTTGAGCGACCCGGCGTTCCATAAGCCGGCGGTGAGCGCCGTTTCCAGCGACGCCTGCAACAGAAGCCAGGTATTAAAGGCGACTAACATCGCGCGGATGCCGATACCGATGATAATCAGCCGGAAAGTTTCAATCCCGTTACGCCAGGCGAGCAGCCAGACAATCAATGACGTGACGATACCGCCCGCCATTGCCGCCAGCGCGATCGCGGTAAGATGCTGGCCAAACAGGACCATTGCGACCAGTACGCCGCTCCAGGCGCCGGTATTAAAGCCCATCACATCAGGGCTGCCTAGCGGGTTACGCATCAACGACTGAAAAATCGCGCCACTGACGCCAAGCGCAGCGCCAATCAGTAGCGCCATTAATACGCGCGGTAGTCGCCATTCGGTTACGACAAGGGTGATGTTACGCGGCGCGTCGCCCAGCAGCGCGGCAATAATCTGCCCGGTCTCAAGGGGCACGGCACCGCTTTGCAGGCTCCATAAGCCAATGGCGAAGCAGCCAGCCGCCAGAAGCAGGCAACTTACGATAAGCCGACGAGAAAGAAACATCACAGGCCGCCTCCGTTCGATTTACGGCGTACCAGAAAGATAAGTACCGGCGCGCCGATAAACGCACTGACAACCGATACGCGGAGTTCGCCCGGCACCAACAGACGACCAATAATATCGGCAAAAAGCAGCAGAGCAGGGGTGGCCAGTAGTGTTACTGGCAGCGACCAGCGGTGGTCTGCGCCCACCAGCCAACGCGCCATATGCGGCATCATCAGACCAATAAAGGCGATAGGGCCGACCAGCGCCGTTGCGCTGCCGCACAAGACGGTAATCGCCAGTAAACCGATAAGTTGGGTGCGCGCCACTTTACTCCCCAGCGCCGTCGCGGTATCGCTGCCGAGGCTCAGGCTGTTCAGCGCTCGGCTCAGAAATAGCGCCACGATCCCAGCGATAACCACGGGCGCGAGCGCGACTTTCAACGTTTGCAGGCTACGAATGTCCAGCGATCCCGCCTGCCAGAAGCGAAGCTGATCATAGACCTCTGGATTTAACAGCGCGATGCCGCTGGTCAGTCCTTCCAGTACCGCGCCAAGCGCCACGCCCGCCAGTGTCAGGCGGACCGGGCTTAACTGGCCGCCGCCCTGACTACCGGTGAAGGCGACAATCAGCGATGCGATAAGCGCGCCGCTAAATGCCATGAAAAGCTGCTCCAGCGGCGTGGAGAAACCAAACAGCGCCGCGCCCAGTACAATGGCGAAGCTGGCGCCGTTGTTAACGCCCAGAATCCCCGGGTCGGCGAGCGGGTTGCGAGTAAGTGTTTGCATGAGCGCCCCGGCGAGACCCAACGCGCCGCCTGCCAGTAATCCGGCCAGCGTACGCGGCAAACGCGCATCCAGGACGATGGTGCAATCGGCGCTTTGGCACACGCCGGTGAACGCCTCCAGCACGACGGCGGCGGGCAGCGGTTTCGCGCCAATGACCAGGCTTAAAACCGCGGCGAGACTCAGTAATAACAACAATCCGGGCACGGCAAACGCGCGCGTCACGGAAAACGAGCATGACATAGTAACTTCCCTGATAATGATAGTAATTATCGTTATCTATCTTATTTGGTTATGTTAGCATGTGCAGCCATTGAATGGATATTTAAAAAAACTCGCATTAAGGCGTTGTAATGAATCGACAATCCTGGCTGCTCAATCTCAGCCTGTTGAAGACGCACCCTGCATTTCGCGCAGTATTTCTGGCCCGTTTTATCTCTATTGTCTCGCTGGGGCTGCTTGGCGTGGCGGTTCCGGTACAGATCCAAATGATGACGCACTCCACCTGGCAGGTAGGGCTGTCGGTAACGTTAACCGGCGGCGCCATGTTTATTGGCTTAATGGTGGGCGGTGTGCTGGCCGATCGCTACGAACGTAAAAAGGTGATTCTGCTGGCGCGCGGTACTTGCGGTATTGGCTTTATTGGCCTGTGCGTGAACGCGCTGCTGCCGGAACCCTCATTGCTGACGATATATCTCCTTGGCCTGTGGGACGGCTTTTTCGCGTCTCTGGGCGTGACCGCGTTACTGGCGGCGACGCCAGCGCTGGTCGGAAGAGAAAATCTGATGCAGGCCGGCGCGATTACCATGCTGACGGTACGTCTGGGATCGGTTATTTCGCCGATGTTGGGGGGCATATTGCTTGCCAGCGGCGGCGTAGCCTGGAACTATGGGCTGGCGGCCGCCGGGACGTTTATTACGCTATTGCCGTTACTGACGCTGCCGCGACTGCCTGTTCCTCCGCAGCCGCGGGAAAATCCATTTATCGCGTTACTGGCGGCATTTCGTTTTTTGCTCGCCAGTCCGCTTATCGGCGGTATTGCGCTGCTTGGCGGCCTGGTGACGATGGCAAGCGCGGTACGCGTCCTCTATCCGGCGCTGGCGATGAGCTGGCAAATGTCGGCGGCGCAAATCGGTTTGCTGTATGCGGCAATTCCGCTGGGGGCGGCCATTGGCGCGCTGACCAGCGGACAACTGGCGCATAGCGTTCGTCCGGGGCTCATTATGCTGGTTTCGACAGTCGGTTCTTTTCTGGCGGTGGGGGTGTTCGCCATCATGCCGGTCTGGATCGCAGGTGTTATCTGTCTGGCGCTGTTTGGCTGGCTTAGCGCCATCAGTTCGTTATTACAATACACCCTGCTGCAAACCCAGACGCCGGAAAATATGTTGGGGCGAATGAACGGCCTGTGGACCGCGCAAAACGTCACGGGAGACGCTATCGGCGCGGCGCTGTTAGGCGGTCTTGGCGCAATGATGACGCCGGTCGCTTCCGCGAGCGTGAGTGGATTCGGGCTGGTGATTATCGGTTTGCTGCTGCTGTTAGTGCTGGGCGAGCTACGCCGTTTTCGCCAGACGCCGCCGGTTAGCGATGCTGGCTGATGAAGACGCGTTTATCCGACTGACCAAATCTGTCTGGTCAGTCGGATAAGACTCCGATAAGGCTAAAACAGGGCGGCCAGTCGGTTAAGCAGCAACGTTGCGCTGTAATAATCCAGACGGAACGTCTCCGTACCCAGGGCATAGACGCGCTTATTTTGCACCGCTGGCAGGTGCGCCAGCAGCGGATTGGCGTAAAGGGCCGCAACATCGTTGTTGTCGCCGGCAAACAGGAAAAGAGATTCGCCGTTTAACCCGGCGGCCAGATTTTCACCGCCAAGCTGAATGATATCGTGGCGCTTACCCTGGCTTTTGCTGGTTTGCAGCCCTTGGGGCAATGTCGCCAGCGTAAAGCCTAACTGCGTCAATAGCTTGCCTTGTGCTGATTCTGGCGTCCACAGATTGGCGCTATGCGCGGCAGGAGTATACACCAGCGCGCTAACCGGCTGCGGCGGCAGGGCGATTCGCTGTTTAACCGTCGTCAGTTGCGCCTCAAATTCCGCTATTCGCGCGGCGGCCTGTTTCTCCTGACCGGTGATCTCGCCAAGCTGCGTGAGCAAACTCTGCCAGCTTTTATCGTCATAATTGATGACGAGCGTCGGCGCGATAGCGGAGAGCTGATCGTAAAGCGCCAGCGCGGAGTCGCCGCCGGTGGCGCTAATCAAAATGAGATCCGGCATTTGCGCGGCGACCGTTTCGGCATTCGGTTCGCCGATGTACAGCCGGGCGACATGGCGAGCCTTTGCTACGTCGCTCCACTGGCGCATAAACCCTTGATCGTCGGCAAAGCGGTTATTCGGCGTAGTGGCTCCGCTGGCGACGACGGGCGCATCAATCGCCAGCAGCGAGCCTGTCAACGTCACGCTGGTAGAGACGATACGCGCGGGTTTGTGGTCCAGAGTATGAACGCCGCGGCTGTCCTGAATTTGCCGGGGCCAACCGGCGTCCTGGGCTAAGGATATTCCTGAAATTGATAAACCAACCACTAAAAGCAGCCAACGATAAAAGGCGGGGAGTCTCACAATAGCGTCCTGTTATTAATAAAGTTAATGCTTCTCATTTTCATGTCAGCGGCAGCGAGATGCAAGCCTTAGTGCCATTTAACTTATGACCAGAGTTGACAGAGCGACGTTTTACTCTTAGGTTAGCGCACTAAAAATAGAAATAATAATCATTATTATACACAAAATCATTCAAGAAGCATCGCAACGGCAAGGGAAGAAATCCCCGCGAGCATAGATAACTGTGTGACCGGGGTTTCTGATCGCAGCCAACAAAGAGGCAGCTTGAAAGATGAAGTGTATATAAGCCTTTATCATTGGAGGATGATATGGATATGTCACTGGCCGAGGACGCTCAGGAGACAATGGCAACGCTTGCTCCCGATCGCTTTTTCTTCATGTCGCCGTATCGCAGTTTTACCACTTCCGGGTGCTTCGCCCGTTATACCGAGCCTGCGGTTGCCGGCGATTCGCCGGATAGCCCTTTCCAGCAGAAATTGCGCCAGCAGTTTGCCGAGGCCAAATCGCAGGGCATCGCCAACCCTATCCTGGTGGGGGCGATCCCCTTTGATACTCGTCAGCCGTCGTCGCTATTTATCCCGATGGCGTGGCAGTCCTTTTCTCGCCAGCAAAAGCAGCGCACGGCGCGTTATTTTACTGACCATCAGTCGCTGACGGTGACGGCGCGAAAGGCGATTCCGGAGCAGGATGCTTTTGAAGCGATGGTCGCACGCGCGGCTATGCTGACCGCCACGCCAGACGTCGATAAAGTGGTGCTTTCCCGGCTGATAGATATCACCACTGATGTGGCGGTGGATAGCGGAGCATTGCTGGAGCGGCTGGTTGCGCAGAATCCAGTTAGTTACAACTTCCATGTGCCGCTGGCGGATGGCGGCGTTCTGCTGGGCGCCAGCCCCGAATTGCTGCTACGCAAGGAGGGCGAGCGGTTTAGTTCGCTGCCGTTAGCAGGCTCGGCACGCCGACAGCCGGATGACGTTCTGGATCGCGAGGCGGGAAACCGACTGCTGGCTTCACAAAAAGATCGCCATGAACATGAGCTGGTGACGCAGGCGATGAAGCAGATCCTGCGCGATCGCAGCACGGAACTGCAATTACCTTCCTCTCCGCAGTTGATCACCACGCCGACGCTATGGCATCTCGGTACGCCGTTTGAGGGCAAGGCCAACGCCGGAGAAAACGCGCTGACGCTGGCCTGTCTGCTGCATCCGACCCCTGCGTTAAGCGGTTTCCCCCATCAGGTCGCGAAAAAGCTGATTGCTGAACTGGAGCCGTTCGATCGTGAACTGTTTGGCGGCATTGTCGGCTGGTGCGACGCCGAAGGAAACGGCGAGTGGGTAGTAACGATTCGTTGCGCGAAATTGCACGGTAATCAGGTGCGCCTGTTCGCCGGCGCCGGGATTGTCCCTGCCTCTTCGCCAGTCGGCGAGTGGCGGGAAACCGGCGTCAAGCTCTCTACAATGTTGAACGTTTTTGGACTGCATTAAGGAACGATGATGCGTATACCTTTCACCCGTTGGCCGGATGAATTTTCCCCGCCGTTATCGTGAAAAAGGCTACTGGCAAGACGTGCCGTTGACCGATATTCTGACCCGCCACGCTGACAGCGACAAGGCGGCGGTCATTGAAGGCGAGCGCGCATTCAGCTATCGCCAGCTCAACCAGGCCGCAGATAATCTGGCCTGCTATTTACGCCGTCAGGGCATCAAACCTGGCGAAACCGCTCTGGTGCAACTGGGGAATGTACCGGAACTGTATATCACCTTTTTCGCCCTGTTGAAGCTTGGCGTAGCGCCCGTTCTGGCGCTGTTTAGCCATCAACGTACCGAACTTAACGCCTATGCGATGCAGATCGCGCCGACGCTAGTGATTGCCGATCGCCAACATACGCTGTTCGCCGGGGAGGACTTTCTCAACACGTTTGTGGCCGAACACCGCTCTGTGCGGGTGGTGTTATTGTGCAACGACGACGGCGATCACAGCCTGGACGCGGCGATGCGGCAGGCGGCGGAAGATTTCACCGCCACGCCATCACCTGCTGACGAAGTGGCCTACTTTCAGCTTTCCGGCGGTACTACCGGCACGCCAAAGCTTATTCCCCGTACCCATAACGACTATTACTACAGCGTGCGCCGCAGCAATGAGATTTGCGGTTTCAACGAGGAGACGCGTTTTCTGTGCGCGATTCCCGCCGCGCATAACTACGCCATGAGTTCGCCGGGCGCGCTGGGCGTTTTTCTCGCCAAAGGAACGGTAGTGCTGGCGACCGATCCTAGCGCCACGCTCTGTTTCCCGCTGATCGAAAAACACCAGATTAATGCCACGGCGCTGGTGCCGCCCGCGGTCAGTCTATGGCTACAGGCTATCCAGGAGTGGGGCGGCAATGCGCCGCTGGCGTCATTAAGGTTATTGCAGGTTGGCGGCGCGCGGCTTTCTGCGACGCTTGCCGCCCGTATTCCGGCTGAAATTGGCTGTCAGTTGCAGCAGGTCTTCGGCATGGCGGAAGGGTTAGTGAACTATACCCGGCTGGACGATAGCCCGGAACGGATTATCAATACCCAGGGAAGACCCATGTGTCCGGACGACGAAGTGTGGGTGGCGGATGCCGACGGGAATCCACTGCCGCCGGGCGAGATTGGTCGTCTGATGACGCGCGGCCCCTATACTTTTCGCGGCTATTTCAACAGTCCGCAACACAATGTCAGCGCCTTTGACGCCAACGGTTTTTACTGTTCCGGCGATCTGATCTCCATTGATCAAGACGGCTACATCACCGTTCACGGGCGTGAAAAAGATCAGATCAATCGGGGCGGCGAGAAGATAGCCGCCGAAGAGATAGAAAACCTGTTACTGCGCCACCCGGCGGTGATCCATGCGGCGCTGGTCAGCATGGAAGATGAACTGCTGGGAGAAAAAAGTTGCGCATATCTGGTGATAAAAGAGCCGCTGCGAGCGGTACAGGTACGCCGTTTCCTGCGAGAGCAGGGCGTGGCGGAATTTAAATTACCGGATCGCGTGGAGTGCGTTGCGTCACTGCCGCTGACGCCGGTTGGTAAAGTCGATAAAAAACAATTACGCCAGCGGTTGGCGTCACGTTCACCGCTCTGAAGGAGAAAGAGAGATGGCCATTCCAAAACTACAGTCTTACGCGCTGCCCACCGCACTGGATATCCCGACCAACAAAGTGAACTGGGCATTTGAGCCGGAGCGCGCGGCGCTGCTCATCCACGATATGCAGGATTACTTTGTCAGCTTTTGGGGCCGCAACTGCCCAATGATGGACCAGGTAATTGCCAATATCGCCGCTCTGCGCCAGTACTGTAAGGAACATCATATCCCGGTTTATTACACCGCTCAGCCGAAAGAGCAAAGCGATGAAGATCGCGCGTTACTCAATGATATGTGGGGGCCGGGACTGACGCGCTCTCCGGAACAGCAGAAGGTGGTAGAAGCCTTAACGCCGGATGAGGCGGATACGGTGCTGGTGAAGTGGCGTTATAGCGCGTTTCACCGCTCGCCGCTGGAACAGATGTTAAAAGATACCGGACGTAATCAGCTCATCATTACCGGCGTGTATGCGCATATTGGCTGTATGACCACCGCTACCGATGCGTTTATGCGCGACATTAAGCCGTTTATGGTGGCGGATGCGCTGGCGGATTTCAGCCGGGAAGAGCATCTGATGGCGCTGAACTATGTGGCGGGGCGTTCAGGTCGCGTCGTCATGACTGAATCGCTGCTGCCGACGCCGGTTCCTGCCAGTAAAGCGGCGCTGCGGGCGTTGATTCTGCCGTTGCTGGATGAGACTGACGAGCCGCTGGATGATGAAAACCTGATTGATTATGGCCTGGATTCAGTACGCATGATGGGGCTGGCGGCGCGCTGGCGTAAAGTACACGGCGATATCGACTTCGTGATGCTGGCGAAAAATCCGACCATTGACGCCTGGTGGGCGCTGCTTTCTCGCGAGGTAGGGTAATGGCCTGTATTGATTTTTCAGACAAAACGGTATGGGTGACCGGGGCGGGGAAAGGGATCGGTTACGCGACGGCGCTGGCGTTTGTTGACGCCGGGGCGCGGGTGATCGGCTTCGATCGCGAATTTACGCAAGAGAATTATTCCTTTGCTACCGAAGTCATGGATGTGGCGGATGCCGCACAGGTTGCTCAGGTGTGCCAGCGTGTGTTGCAAAAAACGCCGCGGCTGGATGTGCTGGTCAACGCCGCCGGTATTTTGCGTATGGGAGCGACCGATGCGCTTAGCGTTGACGACTGGCAGCAGACATTTGCGGTCAATGTGGGCGGGGCATTTAACCTGTTTTCCCAGACGATGGCGCAGTTTCGCCGTCAGCAGGGAGGGGCGATTGTCACCGTAGCCTCAGATGCGGCGCATACGCCGCGCATCGGTATGAGCGCCTACGGCGCCTCTAAAGCGGCGCTGAAAAGCCTGGCGCTAACCGTAGGGCTGGAGCTGGCGGGCTACGGGGTGCGCTGTAATGTGGTGTCGCCCGGTTCGACTGACACCGATATGCAGCGCACGTTATGGGTGAGCGAAGATGCCGAACAGCAGCGCATTCGCGGTTTCGGCGAACAGTTTAAGCTCGGCATACCGCTCGGTAAAATCGCCCGTCCGCAGGAGATAGCCAATACCATTTTGTTTCTTGCCTCCGATCTGGCCAGCCACATTACCTTGCAGGATATCGTGGTGGACGGCGGTTCAACATTGGGAGCCTGACGATGATCTGGAAACGGCATTTAACGCTGGATGAATTGAACGCTACCAGTCAGAACACGCTGGTGGCGCATCTGGGCATTGTTTACACCCGTCTGGGCGATGACGTGCTGGAGGCGGAAATGCCCGTCGATGCCCGCACTCATCAACCGTTTGGTCTGCTACACGGCGGCGCATCGGCAGCGCTGGCGGAGACGTTGGGATCAATGGCCGGTTATCTGATGACCCGCGACGGGCAGTGCGTGGTCGGGACCGAGTTAAACGCCACTCACCACCGCGCCGTCTCGCAGGGGAAAGTACGCGGCGTTTGCCTGCCGCTGCATCTGGGGCGGCAGAATCAAAGCTGGGAAATTACGCTCTTTGACGAGCAGGGGAGGCGCTGCTGCACTTGTCGCCTGGGAACGGCGGTAATGGGATAGTTCTGGCAAAGTAAAATGCAATTGCAGCATTAACGAAGAAAGGAAGTGATCTGGTTAACACTGTAATGTAAAAAATGGGTAACAATCCGGTTTTATCATGTTGTTGTGTTGTTAATTACGGTAAAGGTGTTATAGAAACAAAATGTAACATCTCTCTGGAACACCCAAACGGACAACAACTATGAATAAATCAGGGAAATACCTCGTCTGGACAGCGCTCTCAGTATTGGGTGCGTTTGCCCTGGGCTATATTGCGTTAAATCGTGGGGAACAGATCAACGCGCTATGGATCGTGGTGGCGTCGGTCTGTGTCTATCTTATTGCGTATCGTTTTTATGGGCTCTATATCGCCAAAAAAGTGCTGGCGGTTGACCCAACGCGTATGACGCCCGCGGTACGTCATAATGATGGTCTGGATTATGTCCCGACCGATAAGAAAGTGCTTTTTGGTCACCATTTTGCGGCCATTGCTGGCGCAGGTCCGCTGGTCGGGCCGGTACTGGCGGCGCAGATGGGCTATCTGCCGGGGATGATCTGGCTGCTGGCGGGCGTCGTGCTGGCGGGAGCGGTGCAGGACTTTATGGTGCTGTTCGTCTCGACCCGGCGCGATGGGCGTTCGCTTGGCGAGTTGGTTAAAGAGGAGATGGGTGCGACGGCAGGGGTGATCGCGCTGGTGGCCTGCTTTATGATCATGGTGATCATTCTGGCCGTCCTGGCGATGATCGTGGTGAAAGCGCTGACCCATAGCCCGTGGGGAACGTACACTGTCGCGTTCACTATTCCACTGGCGATTTTTATGGGCATCTACCTGCGTTATCTGCGTCCGGGGCGCATCGGCGAGGTGTCGGTCATTGGGCTGGTATTTCTTATTTTCGCTATTATTTCCGGCGGATGGGTGGCGGCAAGCCCAACCTGGGCGCCGTACTTTGATTTTACTGGCGTGCAGCTTACCTGGATGCTGGTGGGGTATGGTTTTGTCGCGGCGGTACTGCCGGTCTGGCTGCTGCTCGCGCCGCGTGATTACCTCTCTACCTTCCTGAAAATTGGTACGATTGTCGGTCTGGCGGTCGGGATTCTGATCATGCGTCCGACGCTGACTATGCCGGCGCTGACCAAATTTGTTGATGGTACCGGACCGGTCTGGACGGGCGACCTGTTCCCGTTCCTGTTTATTACCATTGCCTGCGGCGCGGTATCCGGTTTCCATGCGCTCATCTCCTCCGGCACGACGCCGAAGATGTTGGCCAACGAAGGCCAGGCCTGCTTTATCGGCTACGGCGGGATGTTAATGGAATCTTTCGTCGCCATTATGGCGCTGGTCTCCGCCTGTATTATCGATCCGGGCGTTTACTTTGCGATGAATAGCCCGATGGCGGTACTGGCGCCAGCGGGGACAGCGGATGTCGTAGCTTCTGCCGCGCAGGTGGTCAGTAGTTGGGGTTTCGCTATCACGCCGGATACGTTACACCAGATTGCCAATGAAGTCGGCGAACAATCCATTATCTCCCGCGCAGGCGGTGCGCCAACGCTGGCGGTAGGGATGGCCTACATTTTACATGGCGCGTTGGGCGGCATGATGGATGTGGCGTTCTGGTATCACTTCGCCATTCTGTTTGAAGCGCTGTTTATTCTGACGGCGGTGGATGCGGGTACCCGTGCGGCGCGCTTTATGTTGCAGGATCTGTTGGGCGTAGTGTCGCCAGGGCTGAAACGTACCGATTCGCTGCCAGCGAACCTGCTTGCTACGGCATTGTGCGTGCTGGCGTGGGGGTATTTCCTCCATCAGGGCGTGGTCGATCCGTTGGGCGGTATTAACACCCTGTGGCCGCTGTTTGGCATCGCTAACCAGATGCTGGCGGGTATGGCGCTGATGCTTTGCGCCGTGGTACTGTTCAAAATGAAGCGTCAGCGTTATGCGTGGGTCGCGCTGGTGCCAACGGCCTGGCTGCTGATTTGTACGCTGACGGCGGGCTGGCAGAAAGCGTTTAGTCCGGATGCGAAAATCGGCTTCCTGGCCATTGCCAATAAGTTCCAGGCAATGATCGACAGCGGCAATATTCCGCCGCAGTACACCGAATCGCAGCTCGCGCAGTTGGTATTCAATAACCGTCTGGATGCCGGGCTAACCATCTTCTTTATGGTGGTGGTCGTGGTGCTGGCGGTCTTCTCTATTAAGACGGCGCTGGCCGCTCTGAAGATTGATAAACCGACGGCGAATGAAACGCCGTATGAGCCGATGCCGGAAAATGTGGATGAGATCGTGACGCAGGCGAAAGGCGCGCACTAATCTTTTTTCATCAATAGCCCTCTCCAGAATAAGGAGAGGGCGTTTGGATGACAGGTGACAACGATGTTCGATACGCTTTCGAAAGCCGGAAAATATCTGGGACAGGCAGCAAAAATGATGATTGGCGTGCCAGACTACGACAACTATGTGGAACATATGCGCATAACGCATCCGGATCAGACGCCGATGACCTATGAAGAATTTTTCCGCGAGCGGCAGGATGCGCGCTATGGTGGAAAAGGCGGCGCGCGTTGCTGCTGAGTGTTGCCAGGTCTGACAAGCGCAACGCCACCAGGCTATATTCTGAAAAATTCAACTTTTTCAAACGCCGCACGCAGGGTGTCTGGCGTTAACGTCACCGGTAAATAGTGGATGGATTCGACCGGGCGCAGGGTATGCGCGATGACCCTATCGATCTCGGCGGTGTTATGAATATCCACGTCCAGTTCGCTAAGCCGGGTCGGCAGATGAAATCGCCGGTACGCTGTAATCAATTGCGCCAGCACGTCATCTTGTCCCAGTAGCGCGCTTTGCACCAGAATGCCATAAGCCACTTTCGTTCCGTGCAGGAATTTTTCCGTTTGCGGCAGAACGGTCAGACCGTTGTGTACCGCATGGGCGGCGGCGACACGGGTATAGCGTTCCCCGAGGCCGCCGACCATACCGCCGCCAGCGATAATCGCATCCACCACGTCGCAAAATGCCTGGGTCAGCCGACGCTGCTGTTTATCCGCTAATGCTTGTTCGCTGCTGGTCAGCAGGAGATCGCGAATAGCGCACGCGCTGTTAATGCCCAGTCTTACGGTCAATGGCAACGTTTCAGGCTGCGGCGCAAGCACAACGGCTTCATACCATTTCGCCAGCGTATCGCCAATGCCAGCTAACAGATAGTCATCGGGCGCCTGCAGAATAATGCGCGGTTCGACCAGCACCAGAAAATTGGCATCATCAAAAATTTCGAACTGTAACGCCTGTCCCGCGTCGTTATACCAGACGGAAAGCGGTGTCCAGGCGGCGCAGGTTGCCGCGATGGTCGGGATAGCGACAAACGGCAGCGCCAGACGGCGGGCGAGCGCTTTGGCGGTATCGAGCAGCGCGCCGCCGCCGACGCCTATCACCACCTGACGATCGTCGTTGCAGGCGTGCGCCAGTTGGGCAACATGGCGTTCGCTACAATGGCCGGTAAACTGCAGATGTTTTGCGCCAGCACGTTCAAACGCTTCCGGCAGGTAAGGCCGGGCGGCGGCAATCGCGCGTTCGCCGTACACCCAAACGGCGTGGGAAAGCTGTTCCGGCGTGAAAAAGTCGGTCAGTCTTTCGAGGCTTCCTGCATGGGAAAAATAATTCGCCGGGCCGGTAACGACGCGGATCTCAGTGTGGTTCATGTTGTGTTGTCCTTAGGGTCTTCTCACCGTTGTTATTATATTTAGACATCTAAACGTCTTGATTGCCAAATGCTAACACCCTGTGATAGTGTGTCAACAACCACATCACTGGCGGGTATGAAGATAATGAGAAATAACCCACTGATTCCAAAAAGCAAATTGCCAAATCTTGGTACCACGATTTTTACGCAAATGAGCGCGCTGGCGCAGAAACATCAGGCAATAAATTTATCGCAAGGCTTCCCTGATTTTGATGGCCCTTCTTATTTGCACGAGCGGTTGGCTTATCATGTCGCGCAGGGCGCGAATCAATATGCGCCGATGACGGGCGCGCAGGCGCTGCGGGAGGCCATAGCCGATAAAACGGCGGAAATATATGGTTATCGACCCGATGACGTAAGTGATATCACCGTCACGGCGGGCGCGACAGAAGCGCTGTATGCGGCGATTACCGCGCTGGTGCGGGCAGGGGATGAGGTTATCTGTTTCGATCCCAGTTACGACAGCTATGCCCCGGCCGTGGCGCTTTCCGGCGGCGTGTTAAAACGCATAGCGCTTACGCCGCCGCATTTTCGCGTCGACTGGCAGGCGTTTTCGGCGTTGCTTAGCGAGCGCACGCGGCTGGTGATCCTCAATACGCCGCATAATCCCACCGCTACCGTCTGGCGTCAGGCGGATATCGAGGCGCTGTGGCAGGCTATCGGCGAGCGGGAAATTTATGTATTAAGCGATGAAGTGTACGAGCATATTTGTTTTGCCGCCGAAGGTCATGCCAGCGTATTGGCGCACCCTCAGTTACGAGAGCGGGCGGTTGCCGTTTCATCGTTTGGTAAAACCTTTCATATGACGGGATGGAAGATTGGTTACTGCGTTGCGCCTGCGGCTATTAGCGCCGAAATACGCAAAGTTCACCAGTACCTGACGTTTTGCGTCAATACGCCGGCGCAACTGGCGCTGGCGGATATGCTGCGCGCCGCGCCGGAACACTATCGCGCGTTACCCGATTTTTACCGGAAAAAACGCGATGTGCTGGTTAACGCGCTGGCGCAAAGCCGATTAAAAGTACTGCCCTGTGAAGGTACCTATTTTCTTTTAATCGATTACAGCGCAGTGTCGACGCTAAATGACGTTGAGTTTTGCCAGTGGCTAACCGAAGAAGTCGGTGTCGCCGCTATTCCGCTCTCTGTCTTTTGCGCCGCCCCTTTCCCGCATCAGCTTATACGTTTATGTTTCGCTAAACAGGAATCAACGCTGCTGGCCGCCGCAGAGCGCCTGTGTAAACTGTAGTTATTTAACCGTCCACGCTCTGGAGAATCGACGGTCTGCAAAAAGTTCCTGCAGTCCGTTGATCTGTTTCAGGCGCAGGACTTCATCGGCGTCCATACCTAACTCCTGTCCGATTTTGCTCTCGTCCCAGCCTAGCTGAGAAAGTTCGCGTACGATTTCGGACATGGCGTGGATCTGGTGGCGTCCGCGCGCGCGGTTATGCCGGATGGTTGCCGCCATCCGTTCGTGACGTTCTCTGTCCAGACACGCTACCGGCAGATAACCTTTCAGGCGCCTTTTCAGGACCGCTTTTCCTTTGCCCAACTCATGACGGTGAAAGCCGTCTACAATCTCGTATTCCTCCGTATTGGCCTTTACCACCACAATCGGCTGAGTAAACCCATCTTTTTCAATTGATTTAAGCAGCAATTTTTTCTCCGGCGGCGCAACGTTATTCGGGTTGTAGTCATTAGGCGAAATATGATCGTTTTTCACCCACAGGACACAATCGACAGGCTCATCGCGAAAAGGACTAACGTTATGTATCGCCATTCTAAATTCATTAATGGCGGCGATCCTTTCCTCTTCAGGCAGTCCAGAGAGAAAGTGAGTTATTTCGGTTGTGAGTCGGTGTTGCATAAGATCCCCCATTCCTGGCGTTTAGCTTTCATGCGTTCGTTATAACGCTGGTAACTCTTAGGTTTTGTCGGACTGAATGACAGCGCCCGGCACCAGTAATCATTGTTCAGTAATACTTTGCAGATCCGTCGCCATGACGGAATATCCCGCGATCCGATATCGCCCTGCTGCGTCTGTGGAATGGTGTTCATGCCTTTTTTCTTATACCACTGCAAATAAACGGCGATTTTATTACGGTAATGTTCGGCAGTGACTTCAGGCATACTGTGTAGCAGGAGCAGCGCGTACTCTTCCCAGTTAAGGTGATCGGGTTTTAAAATTTTCCGGTGGCCGTAAAAATGGCTGTCCTGCCCGGCGTATATTCCTCCGCTGAGTACGCCGCTGACTCTGGCGCACATGGCCGCCCAGCGCTCAGGTTCGATAACATGATACAGCCATAACCCCTGCCGTTGTTCCGGGCCGAATGGTTCGCAAATACGCATGTAACGGACCGGTACGCCAGCCTGATACATCAAATTATACAAGGGGTTACATGATTTACCTGTTTTGGCGAACCAGGTCCAGATATCTGCGGTTTTCCAGTCATAGATGGGGTAGATATACCAGGTGTGCCCCTTGGGGGCCAACGTGGTCCAGGGCTTATCGTCGGCAAAGCGCAGCTTATGCGAGTTAGCGATAGCGACAAACCGGTTATAGGATTCGTCGGAACGAATACCGACCAGCATAGCGGCAGGACGTTTTTCTGAAAACCAGTCGGCAAAATCGCGAACGAACTGTTCAAAGGTCATGCCTTGTTGATAAAAGGAAAAAAAGGCCGGATCGGTAATCGCATCTTCTGGCGGTTGTCGTACCCAGTCGGTACCCGGCTGCCAACACTGCCACTCCGGCTGGTATTGTGAAAGGGAATTTTGTGTGGTTAAGGGTAATGCGACCCAATAAAAACGCTCAATAACGTCCGCGTAGTATTCACGTAACGATTCAATATAAGCGATAGTACAGGAGAATTGCGCTTCCCAGTCAATGAATAGAACGTGGATCTTTTTATTCATTTTGCGCGCCAACGTTGCCGTCAGGTGCAGCATAAGTCCTGAATCTTTACCACCAGAAAATGAGACGCAGACCCGGGGTAAAGTTTTCAGGGTCCATGTTATACGCTCTTGAGCCGCTTCCAGAACATTTTGCTCAAGCGGAACTTTATAAACCGACATCTCTGGATAGTCTCCAATGTGTTAACTACAATATATTCGCAATAATTAACATAAAGGATAATCTGATTATATGAACTTGCAATGTCTTATTATATTCTCTAAGTAAATACATTCTACGAATGTATACACTTAATTTATATTATTACTCGTTCTCTGATCTCCTTATTAACGCTTTTTTGTGATGTGCTCAATGAGCTCAGCAAATCCGCTATTATTCAGCGAAGCTCTATTGTACATAAGATAGAATTGTATAGGAGCAATGGTAAAAGGTGTGGCGACTTTTTTAAGTTTGATAGAGGAAGAGTAATAGTCAACAAATGTTTGTGGTAAAAAACCAATAAGCTCCGTGGAGCTGATGGAGTTGGCGATAGTCATCACCGATTTGCTTCTTAAACCAATTATTCTCTCTCCCAGCACATCATCTATAAGTGAATGATACTCTTTCATACCGGTTGCCCGGGAGACGAGTTGCGTAAATGACTCTTGTAGAATTTCATCGATAGTGGCGGTGTCGCCTAGTCGGGGATGGTTTTCACTGCAAACCAGGATACATTCTAGCCTATTAAAGTGAGTACAAACAATAGAACGATTATTCAGTGGGGCCATTGAAACCACAACATCTGCTTTGCGGTAGGCAAGCAGATCTTCAGGCAGTTCGTCAGTGGTCAAAATGTCGTGATGTTCAATTTCAACCTGTGGATCTTTGCGGATATATTTAACTAATTTCATCGCATATTGAGTGATCAACAGCTGTGGGCTGTAGATAATAAATTTTTTCTTCAGGCTGGACTGATTCATTATATTAATAGTTTGTTCCAGACTGTTAAGGTTATTTTCTAAATGATAATGTAAATTAATGCCTGTTACGGTAGGCGTAATTCCTTTGCCTGAACGAATAAATAGAGGATCATTGAATTGCGTGCGCAGGCGTTGCAATGACTGACTGACGGCAGAAGGTGTAATATAGAGTGTTTCCGCTGCTTTGCTAATGCTTAAATGTTGATAAATACATTCAAATATAACCAACAGGTTAAGATCAAATTTTTTAAGGTCGTAAAGGTTAGCCATAGTATCTTCCCGGCATTATCATGGTATCTCCCATGATTATGACTTAATCTCAATAATTTACCAGAATTATGTTTATTAAACTTAATGTAGAGTTTATTTAAACTAAAATACCACAGTTATGAATATTTTAGCGAGTAAATAATTACGGTAAAGGCGAACATAACTTACACTGATATAATCACGCCGCTAGCCTAAAAAGGCTGTGCCGGATGACATGCTGGTCTGGCGTCGCGTTAATGCCGGGAGGTGGTTGGCCCGACAAACGTAGCGCTGTCGGGCGTGGTACGGTTAAGCTTCTGCCTTGCTAATTTCTGCGTTAAGGCTGCCCCATCATGGCGTCCAGTTGCGCTTTTTCCGGTAAACCAACAACCTGTTGCAAAATCTTATCTTTATTCATGTAATAAATTGCTGGCGTCGCGTTAGCGCCAAGATCGTCCATTAACTGCTGATTCTGATTAATGACTTTCATCTGCGCCGGGGGGATGGACGCAGGAACCTCCAGCTTCATCTTTCCTGCGGAGGCTTCATAGTCATGCCAGGTTTTCGCCGGGTCTTTCGCGGCTAAAATCGCTGCGGCTGTGGCCGGGCTTTCCGGTTTAATCACGCCGACCAGTAATGTGCGTAATTGTACCTTGCCGGATTCGACCCACGGACGAGCTTGTTGCCAAAACTGCTTACAATAGGGGCAGAAAGGATCGGCAAAGACATACAGCACCACCGGCGCGTCTTTTTTACCGTCGAGTATCCATGACGCTTTTTCCATTTTCTGCCACATTTCACGTCCGGCTGGCGCATAGATCTCTTTTTCTATCAGGGCGTTGCTAAGATTTTCACCTTTTTCATTATACATATAGCCGGAAATCGCGTGTTTACCGTCCGGCGTCAGGTAAATCGTGACGCCCATATCCTGATACTTTCCGAGATAGCCCTTCATGCCCCCCGGCGCCTCGAAGGATTTCAGGATAGTTATGCCCTGTTTTTCAATGGCTTTAACCGGCGCAGGCAGTTCTTCCGCGTGGGCGAGAATGGGCAGCATAGCAAGCAGCAATGTACGTTTAATCATATTTTTTTCCTTTTAATATCAAAGCGAAAAGAGTATTAATGATGATGCCTATCGCAGACATAGGTAAGAGCTGGCGTGCCAGGATTGCCCTTTCTATGCTGGGGTGATGTAATCCTTTTCGCTGTTACAGCCTTTGTTAAGGTAATGTAGAGCGCAACACTTAGCCAGCATATACGCTATGGATTTCGAGTGGCAGGCAATACGCCTGCCATTTGCAAGACGAGTCGTACTGGCTCTGAAGTTACCTACGGGTAGTTCAGGTAATGGGGCCGCCTGTCAGGCGGCCTTTTTACTTTAGATGGCTGACAGGGCGCAGTGTTCACAATGTCGCCCGAATCGGGTTGTTAGTTAACGCTTATTGATTTGATAATGGAAACGCATTAGCCGAATCAGCAAAATTTCGTTAACTTACTCCTCAACGAAAACATGGAGGAAGTATAGATGTCCTTAATTAACACCAAAATCAAACCTTTCAAAAACCAGGCGTTCAAAAACGGTGAATTCATTGAAGTCACCGAGAAAGATACCGAAGGCCGCTGGAGCGTCTTCTTCTTCTACCCGGCCGATTTTACCTTTGTTTGCCCGACTGAACTGGGTGACGTTGCCGACCATTACGAAGAACTGCAGAAGCTGGGCGTAGACGTTTATTCCGTCTCAACCGATACTCACTTCACGCACAAAGCATGGCACAGCAGCTCTGAAACTATCGCAAAAATCAAATATGCGATGATCGGCGACCCGACTGGCGCCCTGACCCGTAACTTCGACAACATGCGTGAAGATGAAGGCCTGGCAGACCGTGCGACCTTTGTTGTTGACCCGCAGGGTATCATTCAGGCGATCGAAGTTACCGCTGAAGGTATCGGCCGTGACGCGTCTGACCTGCTGCGTAAAATTAAAGCAGCACAGTATGTTGCCGCTCACCCAGGCGAAGTATGCCCGGCGAAATGGAAAGAAGGTGAAGCGACTCTGGCTCCATCCTTAGACCTGGTCGGTAAAATCTAAATTTCCGTCGTCTTTCACGCCATAGCTGCGTTGGCGTTGCCTGCTCACCCCGGTCACTTACTTCAGTAAGCTCCCGGGGATTCTCAGGCTAGCCGCCTTACTCTGACGTGAAATACTTTGGAAATTGTTTCAGTCATGGGCGCACCCGCGCCCATTTCATTTCAGCACCATGACGCAAGTTGCATTAATGCAGTCCCGCGAAGTCGGCTTGCATGATGATGTTTTCAGAGAGGGAAGAAGAATGCTCGACACAAATATGAAAACCCAGCTCAGGGCTTACCTTGAGAAACTGACCAAACCTGTTGAGCTGATTGCCACGCTGGATGACAGCGCTAAATCGGCGGAAATCAAGGAACTGCTGGCTGAAATCGCCGAGCTGTCCGACAGAGTCACGTTTAAAGAAGACAATACTCTGCCGGTGCGCAAGCCGTCTTTCCTGATTACGAATCCAGGTTCTCAGCAAGGGCCGCGCTTTGCCGGTTCTCCGCTGGGCCACGAATTTACCTCGCTGGTTTTGGCGCTGCTGTGGACCGGCGGTCATCCGTCAAAAGAAGCGCAGTCGCTGCTGGAGCAGATTCGCGATATTGACGGCGATTTTGAATTCGAAACTTATTATTCACTCTCCTGCCATAACTGCCCGGACGTAGTGCAGGCGCTGAACCTGATGGCGGTGCTGAACCCGCGTATTAAACATACGGCAATTGATGGCGGCACCTTCCAGAACGAAATCACCGAACGTAACGTGATGGGCGTTCCGGCGGTATTTGTTAACGGTAAAGAGTTCGGCCAGGGACGTATGACTCTGACCGAGATTGTCGCTAAAGTGGATACTGGCGCAGAAAAACGCGCGACGGAAGCGCTGAACAAACGCGATGCGTATGACGTACTGATTGTCGGCTCCGGCCCGGCGGGCGCGGCGGCGGCGGTCTACTCGGCGCGCAAAGGCATCCGTACCGGTCTGATGGGCGAGCGCTTCGGCGGTCAGGTGCTGGATACCGTGGATATCGAAAACTATATCTCGGTGCCGAAAACCGAAGGCCAGAAACTGGCGGGCGCGCTGAAAGCGCATGTCAGCGATTACGACGTTGACGTTATCGACAGCCAGAGCGCAAGTAAACTGGTTCCGGCCGCGACAGAAGGCGGCCTGCATCAGATTGAAACGGCGTCCGGCGCAGTATTGAAAGCGCGCAGTATCATCATCGCCACCGGCGCGAAATGGCGCAATATGAATGTGCCGGGCGAGGATCAGTATCGCACCAAAGGCGTCACCTATTGCCCGCACTGCGACGGTCCGTTATTTAAAGGGAAGCGTGTGGCGGTCATCGGCGGCGGCAACTCTGGCGTTGAAGCGGCTATCGATCTGGCAGGTATTGTAGAACATGTTACGTTGCTGGAGTTCGCGCCGGAGATGAAGGCGGATCAGGTGCTACAGGACAAAGTGCGTAGTCTGAAAAATGTCGATATCATTTTGAATGCGCAAACGACAGAAGTGAAGGGCGACGGTTCGAAAGTGGTGGGGCTGGAGTATCGTGACCGTGTCAGCGGCGATATTCATAGCGTCGCGCTGGCAGGGATTTTTGTGCAGATTGGTCTGTTGCCGAATACCCACTGGCTGGAAGGCGCGCTTGAGCGTAACCGCATGGGCGAGATCATTATTGACGCCAAATGTGAAACCAGCGTTAAGGGCGTCTTCGCTGCAGGCGATTGCACCACCGTTCCTTACAAACAGATTATCATCGCCACAGGCGAAGGGGCGAAAGCCTCGTTGAGCGCCTTTGATTATCTGATTCGTACCAAAATCGCATAAAAAGAAGTAAGCACACCTGCAAGGTCAGTTAACTGGCCATCGTAAACGGCCCGATAGTGTAAGCTATTCGGGCCTGCGGTGTTTATGCCCGGGGAACGCCGCCGGGTAAAACACGTTCTTCATTATCAATACTCTGAAACCGTCTGTTAATAACAGACGGTTTTTTATTTCAACGGTCTTCTGTTTTTAAACTTTGAAACAATAAAAAAGCCTTCTACGGATTTAACTGGAATTTTTCTGTTTTTTTATCAAAGAAAGATTAAGCGCTTCCGTTAACATGCCCATTCTTTTTTCTTGATTTATATTGCATTTGTATGTGAGGTTATTTATTCATGGATTCAATCTATGAATCACTGACGGAATTAGAAAAAACAGGGCTTACATTGCGTGATTTTTTTAATTCTCATGATAGTCGTTCACTGAAATCTGCCTACGTGAGATTAAATCCCACTGCTGCGGTAAACCTTACCGACCGGGCGTGGCTGGAGGCGGAGTATGACTTTAATGCGCTATTCGTCGGTCCTGGCAAGCTGCTGGCTGCGCCTTTCGCTTCAGTGTATCTGGAAGAGGATGCGCTGGTGATGGGAAAGGCGACGCTGGAGATACGGGAGTTTATGGCAGCGTTGGGATTATCGGTTAATCAGGAGAGCAATATTCCTGACGATCATATTTCCTGCGTGCTGGAGTTGACCACACTATTACTGGCTAATACCCGGCAAACGTCACCATACCGATCTACTCTCACTCAATATATCAATAACTATTTAACAAAGTGGGTGCCATTATATATCGAAAAAATAAAAACTCATGCACAAACGACCACGTTATATACGGTGGCGGACATCTTATTTTATTGGCTTGATGAATTAAAACGAGAGTATCAATATGAGTAATGAGACGGGACATCTGAACAGACGTTCTTTTTTAAAGGGGATAGTGGCACTGGGCGCCGTTGCGGCTTTACCCGGAGGATTACTGACCTCCCGATGCGCGCTTGCGCAGCCGCCTGTTCCCTTTAACCCTAAAACGTACAAAATTTATCGTAACGCGTGTCCGCGTAACTGCTATGACACCTGTAGCCTCAAGACGTGGGTAAAGGACGGGGTCATTACTTTCGTGGAAGGCGCGCCGGAATCAACATTTACTCACGGTACCCCTTGCGTCAAAGGGTTAAGCTATCCGCGCCGGGTTTATAGCCCCGATCGTATTAAATATCCCATGGCGCAGGACGTTCGCGGTAGCGGCAACTGGCGTCGCATCTCATGGGAAGAGGCGATGCAGCGCATTGCCGCCAAAATGCTGGAGATTAAGAAAAAAGACGGTTCTATGCTCGGTCTGGCGCTGACCAAATATTCCGGTAAGTTTGGCGTGCTGAACTATGCCGTTGAAGGGATGATGTCCTCGCTTGGCTACACCACCCGTTTTGCCGGTACGCCGTGCTGGCCTGCCGGTATCGACGCGCAAAACTACGACATGGGCGACATGTGGTGTAACGACCCGGAAGATATGGTGAAAGCGAAATACATCATTATCTGGGGCGCCAACCCGGCCTGGTGCTCAATGCACAGCATGAAGTACATCTATCAGGCGCGCGAGAAAGGGGCGAAGGTCGTGGTTATCGACCCGCTGCTGTCGCAGACTGCTGCCAAAGCCGATCTCTACCTGCGCGTACGGCCTGGCTCAGACGGCGCGCTGGCGCTGGGAATGGCGCGTCATCTGGTGGATAAAGGCCTGGTGGATCAGGATTTTGTTAACAACGATGCTCACGGCTATCCGGAATTTGAAGCCTATCTGCGTAACCATGTAACCGTGGAGTGGGCGGCAGAAATCTGCGGCCTGTCTGCGGATGTCATTCGCCAGCTGGCGGAAGAGTTTACGGCGGTTAAGCCGGCCACGGTCTGGATTGGTTACGGGATGCAGCGTCATGTCAACGGCGGCGCCAACGTTCGCGCTATCGATGCCTTTGTCGCTATGTCCGGCAACATCGGTGTCGAAGGCGGCGGCGCGCGTTATGGCCATCTGCATACCTGGGGCTTTAACTATAACGCCATGCTGCAGAAGCCGCCGGTGGGCGCTATTGGCATACCGGGAGCGGCGGGCACCACCAGTGAATTCGGGGCTGCCGCTGGCAGCGATGCCGTGCAGTACTCCGATCGCTCTCTGAATATCAACCAGACGGCGCAGGGGATTCTGGAGGCCAACGATCCGCCGGTTCGTATGCTGTGGGTCGCCTGTAAAAACCCGTTTGCCCAGGATTTCGATCGCAGCAAGATGAAAAAAGCGTTTGAAAAACTGGAAATGGTGGTCTGCGCCGATCAGTTCTTCAACGAAACGGTGCAACACGCTGATATCGTGCTGCCCGTTACCACCGCGTTTGAAGAGTGGAACGTGGATGCTTCTTACTGGCACTACTGGCTTTCCATTAATCAGCCGGCGATTAAGCCGATGTATGAAGCAAAATGCGACCTTGAAATCGCTACCATGCTGTCGCGCACCATTAATAAGATGGCGCCGGGTTCCTGTACCTTCCCGCAAGAGTTCGATCACAAGCGCTGGCTGGATCAGGAGTTCAACGACGGTATGGCGAAAATGTTCGGCATCTCTTCCTGGGACGATCTGCTGGACGGGCCGAAAAAAGCGATTCTGCCAAGTTCAGCCGCCTGGTACGACCGCAAGTTCAAAACGCCGTCAGGCAAGTATGAATTTAAATCTGAACTGGCGGAGAAAAACGGCCATACCGCGCTGCCGGAATACAAACCGGAAGCCGAGAGCAAACTGCCGTTCCATCTGTTTACGCCGCATGTGCAGTTTGGCCTGCACTCGCAGTTTATCAACCTGGACTGGATGCAGGTGTTCTACCCGGAACCGTTCGTTTATATCCATCCTTCTTCCGCACAGAAAAAAGGCATCAGCGAGAACGATCTGGTCAAAGTTTTCAATGGCACCGGTGAAGTTGAGCTGCGGGCAAAAGTCACCACCAACGTGCCGGAAGATTTTCTGGTGATGTATGAAGCGTGGTTCCCGAAACGGCAGTACAACGTGCAAAACGTCGTGGCCGATACGCCTGCTGATATGGGGCTGATGAAAACTGGCGCGCCGGGCGCCGCTATCCACAGTCAGTTTGCTGATGTTGTATTGATCGGTAAAGGGGAATCCGTAGCATGAGACGTGCGTTTTTAGTGAATAGCGATAAGTGCATCGGCTGCCGCGGCTGTGCTATGGCGTGTAAAAGCTTTAACCAACTGGAGCCGGATCGCTTCTGGCGCTACGTTTATCCGTTGGATAAAGACATCTATCCACATGAAGAGCGGGCGTTTTACTCGCTGGCCTGTAACCACTGCGAACATCCGGCCTGCGTCGCCGCCTGTCCGGTCGAAGCCTATACCAAACGTGAAGATGGCGTGGTGGTGCATAACCCTGAGCGCTGCATCGGCTGTAAAAACTGTATTCGTAACTGTCCTTATGGCGCGCCGCGTTTTAATGAAGAGACGCGTAAAGCGGAAAAATGCAGTATGTGCTACGAGCGTCTTGATATCGGTATGAATCCGGCGTGCGTAAACGCCTGTCCGGTGGGCGCCTTGTCGATTATCGATTTGGATGCCGATCCTGTGCCCGATAATGCGGTGCAGTATCCGCCAGGGTTCCCGCATATGCCACAGCTTAATCCAGGAACGCGCTTTATTCTGGCGCGCCAGCCTAAGCAGCCGGAGGACAAGTAATGGAAAAATATGAACTGCCGCTGGTGTTTTTTACGGTATTAAGCCAGATGTCTGTCGGGATGGCTTTGGTACTGACATGGCGTACGCTGCGTGGTGAAGTGGAAGGCCAGCGTTTCTATTGGTTGGCCACCGGGCTGGTGCTGGCACTGGCGTCTATTGCCGCGATTCTGCATCTGGCGCATCCCGATCGCGCTTATAATGCGCTGATTAACCTGCGACATGCCTGGTTAAGTCGGGAAATCCTTGGCGCCACGTTGTTTGGCGCAGCGGTCGGCGTAACGTTCCTGGCAAAGGGACATAAAGCGATGGCTCTTATCGCCTCCGTGTTCGGCGTGTTACTGGTGGCGGTGCAGGGGATGACCTACGCCGCGCCAGCGATGGTGGCTATCGCTAATGGATTTACCATGCTGTTATTTTTTATTACGGTATGGGTCATGGGTTGCGCGGCGATTCCGCTGTTAAAACTCAGGCCTGCCGTTCCTGCGTTGCGCCAGGGGATTGTGGCGTGTATCGCGGTACTTATCGCGGCGCCGCTGGTGTGGTTAAGCGGGGGAACGGTCATGCAGATGACGGCGCATTCATGGCTGGCTTCACCGTTTTATCTGGCAAGCCTGGTCTGCCTTGCGCTCGCTTTTGTCGCCAGCCGTTACGGTGATTCGCGCCCGAAACGCCTGTTCGTCTTGTTATTCGTTGGCGTATTTCTGAGTCGGCTGGTCTTTTTTGGCGACACGGTGAGTACTATTGTGAATATCGGGCATTTGTACTAACGATGATGCAATAAAAAGCCCTGCCAGGCGTGACCTGGCAGGGCGTGTCAGTTTTTAGCCGCCAGGGTTAACGCACAACCAATACTGGCAGCGTCGCATGACGCACCACGCTTGAGGCGTTAGACCCCAACAGGTGTGTCGTGATAGACGGATTACGCGAACCGATTACCACGACATCCGCATCCAGTTCTTCGCCCATCTCATTGACGACATCGCGCACGCTACCAAAGCGAACATGCGTTTTAATTCGTGAAGGATCGATACTGAAGTGTCCCACCATCGTTTGCAGACGCGTTTCCGCTTCATGCTGCAAATGTTCTTCAAAGCGACGCACGTCGGCGGCAAAGCGGTGCAGACTCATGCTCGCGGACCCTGGCAGTACATGCAACAGATGAATGACGCCATCCTGTTGCGCCAGAAACTCAGCGTGGCGAATGGCTTTATCGCTAAGTTCCATTTCAAAAACATCAACCGGCATAATGATTGTCTTATACATACCCGTTACTCCCTGTTAATCAATACTGAATTTATTCAAGCATATAATAATGTTTCTTTCTGCTATTTGTCTGGCAATTTTAAATATTGCGGCAACCTGGCGCTAAAAAAATCGTGTATTTTCCAGGAAAAATCCTAAAGCCGCCTGTTTTGCCGGCAGTCTCTCCGGGATAGCTACCCTTTTATAGTCGAACGCAACATTCACCGTTACCCCGGAGGCTGCATGAAAGCATTGACGTATCACGGTCCACATCACGTAAAGGTTGAAAACGTACCCGATCCCGGCATTGAGCAGCCTGACGATATCATTTTGCGTGTTACCGCCACCGCGATTTGCGGATCTGATTTGCATCTCTATCGCGGCAAGATCCCACAGGTAAAACATGGCGATATTTTCGGCCATGAATTTATGGGCGAAGTGGTGGAAACTGGACATGATGTGAAGAATATTCAGAAAGGGGATCGGGTCGTTATCCCGTTTGTCATTGCCTGTGGTGACTGCTTTTTCTGTCGACTACAGCAATATTCAGCGTGTGAAAACACTAACGATGGACACGGCGCGGCGATGAATAAAAAACAGATCCCGCCACCGGCGGCGCTGTTTGGGTATAGCCATCTGTATGGCGGCGTTCCCGGCGGACAGGCCGAATATGTTCGCGTGCCAAAAGGTAATGTCGGTCCATTTAAGGTGCCGCCGCTGTTATCTGACGATAAGGCGCTGTTTCTTTCTGATATTTTGCCTACCGCCTGGCAGGCGGCAAAAAATGCCCAGATTCAGCAAGGTTCCAGCGTGGCGGTTTTTGGCGCAGGGCCGGTAGGATTACTGACTATCGCCTGTGCGCGACTGCTGGGCGCGGAGCAGATCTTCGTCGTTGATCACCACGCCTGGCGCTTGCGTTTCGCCGAAGAACGTTACGGCGCGATACCGATCAACTTCGATGATGAGAACGATCCGGCGGAAAAAATCATCGAGCAGACGGCAGGACACCGCGGCGTGGACGCGGTAATTGATGCCGTAGGCTTTGAAGCGAAAGGCAGCTTGACGGAGACGGTGCTGACGAATCTTAAACTGGAAGGCAGCAGCGGCAAAGCGCTGCGACAATGTATCGCGGCGGTCAGACGCGGCGGCGTGGTCAGCGTGCCCGGCGTGTATGCCGGTTTTATTCACGGCTTTTTATTCGGCGACGCCTTTGATAAGGGGCTAACTTTTAAAATGGGTCAAACCCATGTTCACGCGTGGCTGGGGGAATTATTACCGCTTATTGAGAAAGGGTTGCTGAAGCCGGAGGAGATTGTCACGCACTATATGCCGTTTGAAGAGGCGGCGCGCGGCTACGAAATTTTCGAAAAACGCGAAGAAGAGTGCCGGAAGGTTATCCTGGTGCCGGGAGCGACGTCGGCACAAGCGGCGCAGAAACAGGCGACGGGAGTAATCAACCCGATGCCAGGCGGCGTTGTCTGAAACAGGCAGAAATGAAAGGGCTAACGGAAAGAGGATGCGCAGGCATCCTCTGTGTAAACGCATTAACGCTTATGCAGATGGTTTAACGCAGGAAGTCGCCCGCGGCTTCAGGCTGATATTCGAGTTCCAGCACTTCGAGATGGGTGGAGGCGCCGCCCGGCAGTTCCCAGTGAATGGTGTCGCCGACGCGCAGTCCCAGCAACGCCGCGCCGACGGGCGCGATTACCGAAAGCTGGGTACTGCTATCCGTCATATTGGCGGGGTACACCAGCGTCCGCACGCGTGTTTCACCATCGCTCAAATTGCGGAATTTAACGCGGCTGTTCATGGTGACGACATCGTTCGGCATCTCTTGTGGGGAACACATTTGCGCGCGATCCAGTTCGGCGTTGAGCGCGTCGGCAATCGGCAGATCCGCATACGCAGGCTGTTCCAGAAGACGATCAATACGTTCGGCGTCAAGGTCGTTAATGATAATAGTGGGTCTGGACATTTCTTACTCCATGTCATCGATACTGCGAGTAGTGCAGGTAAATGGTCCCAAAAGAAAACCCTCACCGTCTGGCGGCGAGGGTTTAACTCTCATGATGATACTGAGACTTACCCCGTCTTTGAAGTGATTTAGTTCACATTCGGGTAAATCCTCAAACGTCATAGCCCTGAGTGAATTTTAGTCTACATTCGGGCGTGTTCTCAAATGTGGCTACGGTTTTAAACCTCTGCTTCGTCAATAACCGGCTTTATCGATAATAAACTGTTTCCCGCAGTTGCCGGGATGCGGCTGCGGCAGGAATGAGGCAGAGGAGAGCGGGGCGTTAATCATCGACGCCTTTAATGAAAACTGAATCTCTGTTAAATAGGCGGGATTGCCATGGCAGTTTACTTTAACGGCTTTGACATTATCCTGGCCCCACGTTTGTGCGACGACGCTATCAAACTCAGCGCGGCTAACGGTCTTGCCGTAATTATCCGCCAGAAACTGCCCCAGCGCGCTGTCTTTTATCGCCTTATCCAGCCGTATCATGGTGCCGAAATAGGCATTGGGATCAAACCCGAAACAGGCGCCATGTTTGGCATATTCGTAGCGCTCCAGACAGGAATTCCCCCCCGCGCCGGGCATCACTTCCTTAAGCGCTGTCGCGATGTCAGGCGAAAGTCCGGGGGCGGGGGCGGAGCATTTCCGGCTGGCCTTGACTTCAGGCAGATTCGGGATTGGCCGCGTCGCACAACCAAAGCGCTGCCAGCGTCTCTGGTCAACACCGCGTGCGGCGATAGACTTGGGTAATCCTGGCCACAGGCCGTGGACGGTCAGAAAGTCTGCTTTGTTGGCTGGCTCTTTTTGCAGACGGCACTCATCGGGTTCCCGATGGCGGCGTTCATGCTGGCTTTGACAAAAACCGGTTTGCCAGGAAAGCGCCAGCACATAGTCAGTGAAATCACCGTACTGTTGCGCCTGAAGTTCGTCGGCGTTGGCGGCAAAAATTGGGGTTAAGAGGACAGCCAGCAGCGGACTGTAATGCCATATTGTGTTCATGATGAATTCGATAATTTATACACATTATGAATGTTACCCATTTAATCATAAAAAATGCCGCTCAGGTGAACCTGAACGGCATCATTTTTAACCTACGTTGGCGTAATGTTTAATTCCACATTGCCAGAATCGGCCAGCCCACCAGCAACAGCATCGCGATATAGATAACGCCAAAGATTGCGCCAAGCCGCCAGTAGTCTTTGGATTTCACGTAACCGCAGCCATAGATAATCACACCAGGGCCGGTGGCATACGGCGTCAGACAGCCCATGATACCGATAGACAGCACCAGCAGAATACACAGTTGTTCCATCGGAACGCCCGGAATGCCTTTACCCACCGCCAGAATGACCGGCAGCATGGTCGCAGTGTGAGCGGAAAGGCTGGCGAACAGATAGTGCGCGAAATAGAACACCAGTACCAGTACAATGACGGTTGCATCCGGCGAGAAACCTTCCAGATGCGTACTCATGGTATTGGCGAACCAGTCAATAAAGCCGGAGCGGGTTAAGCCATTGGCCATGACCACCAGAGTAGCGAGGTTCACCAGGGTGTTCCAGGCGCTGTTGTAGCGCGTAATGTCTTTCCACGGCACAACATGCAGCGCCAGCATCAGCGAGACGGCCAGCAGACCCACGGCAGTGGCGTTGATGATTTTTCCACCAAAAACCCACAATCCTAAGCTAAGCAGCACCAGGCCAATCAGCGTCCACTCTTTGCGGGACAGACGCCCCATGTTTTTTAACTCGCCGCCAGCCCAGGCTGCGACTTCCGCACTGTGGGTCACTTCAGGTTTATAAAGCACATAGGAGAGCCACGGCGCAACGATCAGTAAAATAATCCCTACCGGCAGAAAGCTGAGAAACCACTGCAGCCAGCTAATCTGGACGCCGGCGATCTTGCTGACGAACTCCAGACCTAACACGTTTGGCGCCGCGCCAGTGACAAACATCGAAGAGCTCAGGCTGGTACTGATCACCATCATCCACATCAAATAACCGCCGATGCGGCGTGCGGAAGGATCGTTTGGAAACGATTTAAACAGCGGCGGCAGGTTCTTGATGACCGGGAAGACAGTACCGCCGGTACGAGCCGTATTGGAGGGAGTAAACGGCGCCAGCAAAATATCGATAATGACAATCGCATAGCCGAGCGTCAGCGTGCGTTTACCCATGAATTTTACCAGAAACAGCGCAATGCGGCGCCCCAGCCCGGTCACTTCGTAGCCCAGCGCGAAAATAAACGCGCCGAAAACCAGCCAGACCGTGGTGCTGGAGAAACCGGCAAGCCCCCATTTCAGCGCCTGTTTACTGGCGTTAAACGCCGGATCGGCCAGTTCTGAAGCGTCAAATAGCAGGTAATTGCTGCCGATAACGCAAATGGTTACGGCGATAAAACTGATCGCTGTCGCCGGGATCGGCTCCAGGATCATACCGACAATCATCGCGACGAAAACCGCAAAATAGTGCCAGGCCTGCGGCGGCATACCATCTGGAACAGGAATTAGCAACATGACGCCCATCACCACTAATGGGGCCAACAACTTCCATATATTATCTTTGGATAAAGACATAAATGACTCTCCGGAAAGGATATTTTCTATAATTGTGTTAATGATTAACTTGCGAAATTTGCGCTAAAAACCAGGTCACGATCAGCAGATCGGCGCTACCGCCTGGGCTGAGATTGCGTTCAATGCATTGCTGATCGAACCGGTGGAGATAAACGAGATCGTCAGGCGTCCGTATGCCGCCCTGATGTAATAAGACCGCCGCCTGCTGCTGTAACCAGCGCAGACCGTCCGCCCCGCCGCGCGACGCGACGTTGGTATCGCCGTTAAGTGACATCAGCAGCAGTAAGGTATCAAGCAGCGCCAGTTCGGGATCGCGCCCCTGCGCCAGCAATGCGCGGTAGTGCGGCAACGCGTGGCGGATGACCAGCGGATAGCCCGCTTCCGCTTCACCGCGCGCGCCGGTTAATCCCAGTTGCTGATACAGCCGCTGGCCTGCGGTGAGCTGTAGGTTGTTCTGGCGCAGTTCGCGCGTGGTCAGGCCGCGGCAAAAATCGGCGGCGGTAGCGCAGAGTGTTTCTGCAGCGATCGGCTGGCGTAGCTGATACAGGCGGCCAATGGCGGCGCACAGTAACCCCAGCGAGAAAATGCTGCCTTTATGGGTATTGACGCCCGCCGTTGCGCGAAACATCGCTGCTTCACAGGCCATCCCCAATGGACGCAGGCCCGCCAGAACTGACTCTGGCGGCAGGCGCGTGCAGCTGGCGCCATATTCCATAAAGCGCGGCAGCCAGTGTCGAATCGCCTCCGCGCTGCGGTGAAAATCCGCCAGCGCCATATCTTTGTGCGCGCCGCAGTTTAGTCGGTCTACCAGACCGGGTTTTGGCGATAAATTTACCTCGGTCAGCATGGCGCGCCAGGCCAAATCGGCCCAGGCGTCATACAGCGACTGAGGCTGAATGGAGGCGTTAGTCGGGTTGGCAGGAATCGGCATCATGCAGCAGCGCCTCCATATGAATCAGTAAATCAGTCAGCGCGTGGGTTTTACCCCGCGCGCATTCAGCCGCGCTTTGCCCGCACAGCAGACAGCGGCGAGCGGGAAGCGCGAAATGGCGGCGGGAGAGTATTTCGCCTTCCGCCGTCAGGACATCGATATCCCACAGGCGCCCCAGTGGATAACGCTGTTCAAGTGCGATGGTCGCCTGTTTGAGCGCCTGAGCGGGCGCGTCAATCGCCAGCAGCCCTTCCGGCCCGCTGGCGGAAGCCAGTGCAGCCTGCTCCCGGATGGTCCAGCCATACTCTTCTGCCAGCGTGTGCAGGGCAGTCACGCCGTGATTAAAGATCCGGCGGGTTAACGCGCTGTCTTTCATCGGGCCTGGCGCCACCACGGTAAAGGAGACCAGCGGAGTGGCGTGACGCGTTAGCCAGGCGCGCTGTCTTGCTTGTCTCTCATCCCGGCTGGCGAGCAGCTCAGGAATAGAAACATCGTGACAGGTGGCGAGTTCAGGAAACAGGCGCATGGCTTATTCCTTCACCTGATGCACCACATCGATCACTGAACCGTCGCGATAACGCACGACAGCAATCACGCGGTCGGTGAATTCGATAGGGCGGGGCTGACCGGTAAGCAGTTGCGCGCGTTCGCGCAGCCACTCAATCGATACCACTTTCATTCCCGCTGCTTGCAGTCGTTCAGCCAGCTCCGGACGCGCCGGGTTGACGGCGATACCGTGATCGGTGACCAGAATGTCGACGCTGGAGCCTGGTGTGACGCAGGTGGTGACGTTATCAACCAGCGTTGGGATGCGACCACGCACCAGCGGCGCGACGATGATGGACAGCGCCGCCGCGACGGCGGTATCGCAGTGACCGCCGGACGCGCCGCGTAGAACACCGTCGGAGCCGGTCAGCACGTTAACATTGAAGTGGGTGTCTACTTCCAGCGCGCTCAGTACCACCACGTCCAGACGGTCGACGGAAGCGCCTTTAGAGCCCCAGTTGGCGTACTGGTTAGCGCTGATTTCGATATGGTTTGGGTTGCGGGCCAAAGATTGCGCAGCGTTACGATCGAAGCTCTGCACGTCAAGCAGTTTGCGGATTAAGCCCTTTTCATGCAGGTCGACCATGGTGGCGGTGATACCGCCCAGCGCGAAATTAGCCACAATGTTGCGGCTACGCATTTTGTCTTCCAGGAAGCGGGTGACCGCCAGCGATGCGCCGCCGGTGCCGGTTTGCAGGGAGAAACCTTCGTTGAAGTAGCCGGAGTGAGCAATGACTTCCGCCGCGCTGCGGGCGATCAGCAGTTCACGCGGATTAGTGGTCATGCGGGTCGCGCCAGCGCCGATTTTGTTTGCATCACCGACTTCTTCGATTTGCACGATCAGATCAACCTGATCCTGAGCGATGCTTGCCGGGTTATGCGGATACGGCAGCAGTTGCTCCGTCAGCATCACGACCTGCTTCGCGCTGTCGGCATCCACCATCGCGTAGCCCAGTGAACCGCAACAGGCTTTGCCGGTATAACCGTTAGCATTACCGAATTCATCGCAGGAGGGCACGCCAAGAAATGCAACATCAATATTGAGTTCGCCGCTTTGTACCAGATGTACACGACCGCCGTGGGAGTGAATCTGAACCGGCTCAGCCAGCAAGCCGCGAGAAATTTCTTCCGCCAGCGGGCCGCGCAGGCCTGACGTGTAGATGCGGCTGACCACCCCGTTACGAATGTGTTCAACCAGCGGCGCATGGCAGTCGCTCAGCGAACTGGAGGCCAGCGTCAGGTTTTTGAAGCCCATCTTCGCGATGGTTTCCATCACCAGGTTAATCGTCAGATCGCCGCCGCGAAACGCGTGGTGAAAGGAGACCGTCATGCCGTCGCGTAAACCGGAACGGCGGATGGCCTCTTCCAGGCTGGCGCACAGTTTGTGGTCGCGCGGTTTTTGCGCTTGTAGATCCAATTTTGCCGCACTGTGGTAAGCGCTCAGTTCGCTTTCAGCGTGACGGCTCCAGGCGGCTACGCGATCCTGGCGTTGAGATTCATTTTTCTGCGTCATTTTTTTGCCTTATTCTTCGCGAATACCGGAAAGTTCTGCACGGGAGAGCACCAGACGGGCGCGTTCAATCACCGGGCTGTCGACCATCTTGCCGTTAAGGGAAACGACGCCGAGACCTTCGCGGGCGGCGGCTTCTGCGGCTTCAACGACCAGACGCGCATGGGCGACCTCTTTACGCGTCGGCGCATAAAGGTTGTGCAGCAGTTCGATCTGGCGGGGGTTGATCAGTGACTTACCGTCAAAGCCCAACTGTTTAATGTGGGCGGCTTCTTGCAGGAAACCGGCTTCGTTATTGGCGTCGGAATAGACGGTATCAAAGGCCTGAATGCCGGCGGAACGCGCGGCCTGCAAAATGGCGCAGCGGGCGAACAGCAGTTCGGTGCCTTCCGGAGAACGTTCGGTGCGCAGGTTGCGAACATAGTCTTCCGCGCCCAGCGCAATCCCGATCAACCGTTCAGAGGCGTGGGCGATTTCTACCGCGCGGGTAATACCCAGCGGCGATTCCACGGCGGCTAACAGGCCGGTACTGCCCGGTTCGCGACCGCAGGCGTTTTCAATGCGCAGAATTTCGTTTTCGATATCAATGACGTCCTGCGCGGTGTCGGTTTTCGGTAAACGCACCACGTCCGCGCCGCCGCGCACGACCGCTTCCAGATCGTTGACGCCCCATTCGGAGTCCAGCGCATTCACGCGGACAATGGTTTCGACGTCACGGTAAAGCGGGTGTTGCAGCGCGTGATATACCAGACGGCGCGCCGCGTCTTTTTCGCGTAATGCAACGGAGTCTTCCAGGTCGAACATCAGCGCGTCGGCCGGATAGATAAACGAATTGCTCACCATCGCCGCGTTGGCGCCCGGTACGAATAACATACTGCGGCGGGTGCGGGTTTTACGTTGTTGCAGAGAGGCGGAAATCATTGGCGATCCTCCCAGGGCAGAGCGGCAATACCGCTGGCGCGCGCCAGTAGCGTTTCCAGTCGGGCGCGCAAAATGCAGTCCAGAGCGCCTTTATCATCGACGTTCAGTTGTACGCCGCGCACGTCGTAGCGAGAAAGCACCTCCAGGATGGTGGCGCGAATGGCCTCGCCAAACTGTTTTTCAACGCTACTGTTGATTTGCAGGTCAATATCCTGCGTATCGAGCGGCGCAATGCGTATCATCACATCGCCGGACTCAAGCGTGCCTGCGACGGCTAGCTGGTTTATTTTCATTTTTCACCTGTTGCTAAGACGGGGGACTTTTGACGGGCTGCCGCGCTGCCCGGATGGCGTTCGACCATGCCCTGCAAATAGCGCAGGGTGGCGTCGGGAACCAGCGGCGCGATAGCCGTGAGATCGTGTTTAACCAGCAGCTTGCGTACCCAGGAGGCGGATATCGGCGTCTCCTGGAAGCAAAGCCGCTCTATTTCCACCAGCGTAATGGGTGGGGCGGGAAGCGTTGGCGTCTCCAGCCAGAAACGCATATCAAGGTTGTACTGGGCGGTAACGGTGCAAAATGGCTCCGTACCGACAAAGCGGTGTGTGATGCCAAGCGCCGGCGCCAGATACTGGCGGAAAATCTTCAGGTCGATTTCGGTATAACAGTGATTAATGACGCTCTGCTCTTTAATGAAATAGCAGGGGAACGTCGCCCGAGAAATAATGTATTCGGAGCCGCGGTGAACGGTTAAGCGCGGGATATCGGTAGTCCCTTTAAGGACCAGATCGAGTCGGTCTTCATAGGGAAAGCGTGACGTATCTTCTTTGACCAGGAACAGATGCAGCCAGTCGCACTGTGCCGCCGCCTGTTGGATCAGATAGCGATGGCCGTGCGTGAAAGGATTGGCGTTCATCACAATACAGCCAATTTTCTTTCCCTCATGACGCAATGTCGCCAGCGATTCCGCATACCGTTTCAACCGGGTCGCGCTATTTTCCATTAAGACCATCACGCCAGGGACGCTGGCTATCGTCGAAAAGCTGCACTGTTTAAACAGCGCTTCGTATTCCGTTTTGGTATAAATAAAAAGATGGGTGCAGTGCCGTTCCCAGGCGAGATTAATCAATTCCGTCGCCAGCGTTAACGCTAAGCCTTCACCGCGTACTGATTCGCTAATGGCCACGCATTTAATGATATTTCCGGCAATACCGCCGCAGGCAATAAGACGGTCATCACGGCTGACGGTAATAAACACTTCTACAGTGGTATCGACGCTTAAATCATTCTCTTTGAGAAAGTGAGCGATCTCCGCCATTTTTTTATTTTCAGAGCGTTTTACCCGAGTGAATACATTATTGCCAAACATAGTAAGAAATATCCTGGTGATATGCTTGTTGCCACTTTTCTGTATATGTTGCGCTGTGTTGCAACTTGATAACTTTTTCTTTTCAGTCAGAGTGGGAGTATTTTTATGACGAGTTATTTATTTTTTCTCACTGACGTATACATCGTAAGGAGTATTTTGGTGGTAAATTTTGATTTATTTCACAAAGCGTTAGATGGTTTTTAAGTGTTTTATGGTTTTAAGTTTTTTAATTAATTTAATCGCCATTCCGGCAGTGGGTTTTAGTTGTTTAATTGATTTAATGTGGGGAATCTGTAACGATTGGTTTTTATATGCTTCAAGATGCTGAAAACATTTTTATTACATTTGCGATAAATCTGAAGAGAAATGCCCATAAGGAACCTTAATGTCCTATCAGAAAAATAAAAAGCTGTTTCCTTTTTTTCGGCAACTCGCGTTTCCGTTACGTATTTTTCTGCTCATTCTGGTGGTTTCTGTTTTCATCGTGGCAGCGTTAGCACAATATTTGTCTGCCAGTTTCGAAGATTATCTGGCGTCCCATGTTCGTGATATGGCGATGAATCAGGCAAAAATTATTGCTTCTAACGACAGCATTATCGCTGCCGTAAAAAACCGGGACTATAAACGCCTGGCGATAATTGCGAATAAACTGCAGCGCGGGACGGATTTTGACTATGTGGTGATAGGCGATCGCCACTCGATCCGGCTTTACCATCCGAATCCGGAAAAAATCGGCTATCCCATGCAGTTTACGAAACCCGGCGCGCTGGAAAGAGGAGAAAGTTATTTCATTACCGGTAAGGGCTCAATAGGGATGGCGATGCGCGCCAAAACGCCTATCTTTGACAACGAAGGCAACGTGATCGGCGTTGTTTCAATTGGCTATCTGGTCAGTAAAATCGACTCCTGGCGGCTGGACTTCTTATTACCGATGGCGGGGGTTTTTGTCCTGTTGCTGGTGGTATTAATGCTGCTTTCCTGGTTTTTCGCCGCGCATATCCGCCGACAAATGCTGGGCATGGAGCCGAAACAGATTGCGCGCGTGGTACGCCAGCAGGAGGCGTTATTTAGCTCGGTTTATGAAGGGCTGATCGCCGTTGATCCGGAGGGACATATCACCGCGATTAACCGCAATGCGAGAAAAATGTTGGGGCTGCCGTCGCCGGGGCGTCAGTGGCTGGGCAAGCTGATAGCGGAAGTCGTCAATCCGGCAGACTTTTTTACCTGCCAGATCGCAGAAAGACGCCAGGACGTGATGGCCAACTTCAATGGCCTGAGCGTCATCGCCAATCGTGAGGCTATCCGTTCCGGCGAGGAGCTGCTGGGCGCTATTATTAGTTTTCGCAGCAAAGATGAAATCGCGACGTTGAACGCGCAGCTAACCCAGATTAAACAGTATGTTGAGAGCCTGCGCACGCTACGCCATGAGCACCTGAACTGGATGTCGACTCTGAACGGCCTGCTGCAAATGAAAGAGTATGATCGGGTCAGAGAGATGGTGCAGGGTGAGTCGCAGGCGCAGCAGCAACTTATTGATAGTTTACGCGGCGCCTTCGCCGATCGTCAGGTGGCCGGTTTGCTGTTTGGCAAAGTTCAGCGCGCGCGTGAACTGGGGCTCAAGATGGTGATTGTTCCCGGCAGCCAGCTACATCAACTGCCGGAGGGGCTGGATAGCACGGAGTTCGCCGCCATCGTCGGGAATCTGCTGGATAACGCGTTTGAGGCGAGTTTACGTACACAGGAAGGCGACAATACCATCGAACTTTTCCTGAGCGACGAGGGCGACGAGGTGGTAATAGAGGTCGCCGACCAGGGCTGCGGCGTTCCTGAAGCGCTGCGGGAAAAGATTTTTGAACAGGGCGTAAGTACCCGCACCGACGAACCCGGTGAGCATGGTATCGGGTTATATCTGATTGCAAGTTATGTGGGGCGCTGTGGCGGGGTCATTACGCTGGAAGACAATGATCCTTGTGGCACCTTATTTTCTTTATTCCTTCCGAAAGTGAAAAAAAACGATGACAGAACCATTAACCCTATTGATCGTTGAGGATGAAACGCTGCTGGCGGAAATGCACGCAGAATATATCCGCCATATTCCTGGCTTTAACCAGATATGGCTGGCGGGCAATCTGGCGCAGGCGAGAATGATGATTGACCGATTCAAACCTGGATTAATTCTGTTGGATAATTATCTGCCGGATGGGAAGGGGATTACGCTGCTGCATGAATTAATGCAGTCGCGCTATCCCGGCGGCGTCGTGTTTACGACCGCCGCCAGTGACATGGAGACGGTAGCGGAAGCGGTACGTAGCGGCGCGTTTGATTATCTGGTCAAACCTATTGCTTATGAACGTTTGGGACAGACGCTGACCCGCTATCAACAGCGCAGACGTATGCTGGCGAGCGCGGATAGCGCAAGCCAGAAGCAGATAGATGAAATGTTCAACGCCTATGCGCGCGGCGAACCGAAAGGGGATTTGCCGACCGGTATTGATGCCTTAACCCTTAATGCGGTGATGAAGCTGTTTGCCGATCCAACCGTACGCCATACGGCTGAAACGGTCGCGCAGGCCTTAACGATAAGCCGCACCACATCCCGACGCTACCTGGAATATTGCGCGAGTCGGCACCTGATTGTCGCAGAGATTATTCATGGCAAAGTGGGCAGGCCGCAGCGTATTTATCACGGCGGCTAAGCCCGGGTTAAGATGCCGGGGCGAGCCCCGGCTTACCGGCTATCAGCCGCCAGTAACGGCGGAAGAGGCGCCTGGCACCATAATTTCCGTGGCGATAATGACGATCAACAGACCGACGATGACCGGAACGGACGTGCGTTTCACCACTTCAAACGGTGATATTTTAGCCATCCCGGCGACAGCGACCACGACGCCGGAGACCGGAGAAATCGTGCGCCCCAGGTTTGAGGCTTGCAGCATTGGGATGGATAAATAGGCTGGGTTGATACCGGAGGAGTGCGCCAGTTTAGGGATCATCTCAACAAAGGCGTAAAAAGGCGCATTGCCTGAACCGGTGGTCATCGCGGCCAGCATGGTTAAAATCACTAAGACCAGCATCAGAATAATGCTGGCGGAGCCAAAAGAAGTGGCAATCGAGATCAGACTTTGGATAAAGCCAATGGTGCTCAGCCCCTGGGCGAAAACGCCCGCCGCGACCAGCAGCATCACAACGCCGGCAAACGCATCCGCCATGCCGCGATAAGCCACTTCCAGGCCGGAAAACACATTTTGCGTGTTGAAGCCGCGCACGAATTCCAGCACGGCGGCCAGCAGCATACAGATCACCAGAATGGTAATAATGTGCAACTGCGGCCCCCATTTACCGTCAAAAATCAGTACGCCGATAATGGGCGTGAACGGCAAAAGGGCATAAAACGCCGGGGCCGTGGTGGTAATCTCCGCCACGTCCAGCATCTCATGTGAAATGTTCTCTTTTTTATCCAGATAGCGTTGCCAGAAAAAGTGCGCAATCGCCATACCGATAATGGCGGCGATGGAAATCGGTAGCGTGGTTTTGAACGCGAAATCGATTAACGGCATCTCCGCCGCTTTTGCGGCTAAAACCACATCGCCAGACGTTGGCGAGAGGATGATGGCGGCCGGAGAGGCGCAAATAGCCGCCGCCGCGCCGCGGCTAATGCCGACGTTGACCATCACCGGGAAGAGAGTAGCCATGAGCAGTACGCCAAGCCCCGTCGCGGAAGAGACGGCCAGCGACATCAGGCAGGCGACAAAATAGGCAGCAATCATCAACAGGTAGGGCGAGTTTATGTACTGTAAAGGTTTCGACGCCAGCTTCACGACCATATCATTCGCGCCGATATGCGTCATATAGGCGGCAAAGCCGCACAGCATCATGATCATCATGCCAAGATCGCCGCCGCGACTCATAAGCAAAATTTTGATGTATTCAACAATATCTGTTGCGGTATAGCCGGTACTGGTTTCGCTGGCAGGTAATACCTTATGCCCCATCAGCGCGCTGATAATAAGCAGAACCAGACCGCCGACAAATAAAACGCCAGTGGCGGAATATCCCTTAATGATGTAGCGCGCTACACCCACAATAACGACGACTCCGATAAGGAGTTCTATAACTGTTAGCATTGTTTCCCCTGTCTTATCGACACCCAGAGTAAAAATAAGAGCCACAAAAGTGGTATAAAAATGTACCGAATAAAGGATGGCGCCTTACTGATTAAAATCACGGCGCGGTTATTTTTTCATGTCATCGCTAAAGATGAAATATGCTTATACGAATTTTCTGTAGCGCTATAAGTATTAATTTATTGTTATTTTATTGTTTTATTTGTTGTGCTTTGTTTTGTGTTTTTTGTGAAAGCTTATTAAGGAGCGCGCGACGGTTCTGAGTGCTAAATCAAACGCCGTTAACCCGATACTCTCTCAGATTATTCTCTGTTTATAGTTTGTTAAGATTTTATTCAGGTTAATGTTGTTATTATCACAGTCGAATTTTTGAACGGTATGTATGTTGCGATGATCATCAGAAAGTATTTTCTTATTATTGCTCTCCTTGTTATGCCATGGCTGGCTATTCCTTCAGTCTCTGCGGCGGATAAAGGGTGGTTTAACACGTTTACCGATAACGTCGCAGAAACGTGGCGACAGCCTGAGCATTATGATTTGTATGTCCCCGCCATTACCTGGCATGCGCGCTTTGCCTACGATAAAGAGAAAACGGATCGCTATAACGAGCGGCCGTGGGGCGTTGGTTTTGGTCAGTCGCGCTGGGACGATAAAGGCAACTGGCATGGCCTCTATATGATGGCCTTTAAAGATTCATTTAACAAATGGGAACCCATAGGCGGTTATGGCTGGGAAAAAACCTGGCGACCGCTGGAAGACGATAATTTTCGTCTGGGACTGGGCTTTACCGCAGGCGTTACCGCGCGCGACAACTGGAATTATATTCCCATCCCTGTGCTGTTGCCTTTAGCGTCGATAGGCTATGGTCCCGCTACCTTTCAGATGACCTACATTCCGGGTTCGTATAACAACGGAAACGTCTATTTCGCCTGGATGCGTTTCCAGTTTTGATGGGGAAGGGCATGCTTCAGTTGTGAATTAAAAAGTCTTAAAAAACAATAAGTAGCTAGAGTTAGCTAAAAATTAACGCGATATTTATCACTTTTTCGCAAAGTTCGACTGGACAAAATGCATCACAATTGTTGTACTGGTATCCGACACAGCATTTGTGTCTATTTTTCATGTAAAGGTAATTTTGATGTCTAAGATTAAAGGTAACGTTAAGTGGTTTAATGAATCCAAAGGATTCGGTTTCATTACTCCGGAAGATGGCAGCAAAGACGTGTTTGTACACTTCTCTGCAATCCAGACCAATGGTTTTAAAACTCTGGCTGAAGGTCAGCGCGTAGAGTTCGAAATCACTAACGGTGCCAAAGGCCCTTCCGCTGCAAACGTAACTGCTCTGTAAGCATACGTCCGACAGCAAGATTTTAAAACCCGCCCTTTCGGCGGGTTTTTTTTGCGCTTAACGCGCCGCTGCGGCGGAAAATAGCCAGAATGCCAGCGCCGTCATGGCAAACGAACCTAACAGGTTAATCAGCACATTCAGCAGCGCCCAGCCAAAGCGCCCCTCTTGCAGCAAGAATACCACTTCGGCAGAAAAAGTAGAAAAGGTCGTCAGGCCGCCGCAAAAGCCGGTTGTGATGAGCACTTTCCACATCGGATCGATATGTGTCATGCGGTTAAACCAGGCGAACCCCATGCCGATAATAAACGCGCCAAGCAAATTTGCTGTTAGCGTACCGATGGGAATCGCCTGATGAAGCGGATTAAAACGCATACTGAGCATCCACCGGGCTACGCTCCCCGTTCCACCGCCGATAAAAACTGCTAAAAGAAGCTGTAACACTGCCGAATCCTTTATTTAATTGCTATACAAGAGGAGTGTAACGCCGAACACGCATAATTGGCGAGTCCTGACAGAGGTGTGGGAGGGGATATGTTCGTTGCAGCCGGGCAGTTTGTGGTGAGTTCTGTATGGGAAGAGAATGCGCAAGTTTGCGTTTCGTTAATGGCTCAGGCGGCGGGCCGCGGCGTATCGCTTCTGGTGTTGCCTGAGGGGATATTAGCGCGAGATGACATCGACCTTGACCTGCCGATTCGCGCCGCGCAGCCGCTGGATGGCGCGTTTATGACGCGGCTTCTGGAAGAAAGCGCTCATAATAATATGACGACGATATTCACTATCCTTGTCCCGTCAACGCCTGGACGGGCGGTTAATATGCTGGTGGCGCTACGGGCGGGTCACATTGTCGCGCGTTACGCGAAGCTGCATCTCTATGATGCGTTTTCGATGCAAGAATCCCAAAGTATTGATGCCGGAACCGTTATCGCGCCTGTGCTGGACGTGGAGGGGGTTAAGGTGGGGCTTATGACCTGTTATGACCTGCGCTTTCCGGACATGGCGCTAGCGCTGGCTTTACAGGGGGCTGACGTATTGGCGCTGCCGACGGGCTGGGTTCGCGGCCCGTTGAAAGAGCAGCAGTGGTCGACGCTGCTGGCGGCGAGAGCGCTGGATACCACCAGCTATATGATTGCGGCCGGGGAGTGTGGTAATCGTAATATTGGTCAAAGTCGTATTATCGATCCGTTGGGGGTAACGATAGCCGCGGCAGCCGATCGTCCGGCGCTGATCGTCGCGGAAATATTCAGAGAACGAATAGACCAGGTGCGGGAGCAACTTCCTCTTTTGCAGCAACGACGATTTGCGCCACCGCAATTATTATGATGTTTTTTTACGCAAAGCTTGATTCACCTTGTTACAGATTGCTATTGTGTGCGCGCGTCGAAAGACCGTTAATATTCTCAGGTTAATCCGGCGCGTTACGCAGCCTGTTTTTAGTGAAGAAGGTATCTATGGGTGAGATTAGTATTACCAAACTGCTGGTGGTTGCCGCACTGGTTGTTCTGCTGTTTGGTACCAAGAAGTTACGTACGCTGGGCGGAGACCTGGGCACGGCGATTAAAGGATTCAAGAAAGCAATGAACGATGAAGACGCGGGCGTTAAGAAAGACGTCGACGGTAGCGTTCAGGCTGAAAAACTCTCGCACAAAGAGTAATAGCGCGATGCGCTTGCTCCGCAGAGTAAAAAAACCGGCGAGTTGCCGGTTTTTTTTGCCTGAAATGTAAGCGTCTATTACACGATCATTTCACTTCCATGCCTTTGGCCTGGAGATCAGCATGGTACGAAGAACGTACAAAGGGGCCACAGGCGGCATGGGTAAAGCCCATCGCCAGGGCTTCCGCTTTCATCTCGTCAAACTCTTCCGGGCTGACATAACGCTGTACCGGCAGGTGATGGCGGCTTGGCTGTAGATACTGACCAAGCGTCAGCATGGTAACGCCGTGACGGCGTAAATCGCGCATAACCTCAATGATTTCCGCATTGGTTTCGCCTAAGCCCACCATCAGACCCGATTTTGTCGGAATTTCCGGGTGCGCTTCTTTGAAGCGTTCCAGTAATTTCAGCGACCAGTTGTAATCGGCGCCCGGACGAACCTGGCGGTAGATACGTGGCACGTTTTCCAGGTTGTGGTTAAACACATCCGGCGGCGTCGCGTTAAGGATATCCAGCGCGCGATCCATACGTCCACGGAAGTCTGGCACCAGGGTCTCTATTTTTATCTCCGGGCTTTTGGCACGGATGGCGGTGATGCAGTCAGCAAAATGCTGGGCGCCGCCGTCACGCAGATCGTCACGGTCGACAGAGGTGATGACCACATAGCGTAGCGCCATGTCGGCGATCGTTTGCGCCAGTTTCTGCGGCTCTTCCGCATCCGGCGCAACGGGGCGGCCATGGGCGACATCACAGAACGGACAGCGGCGAGTGCAAATGGCGCCAAGGATCATAAACGTAGCGGTACCGTGGTTGAAACATTCAGCCAGGTTTGGGCAAGACGCTTCCTCGCAGACAGAATGCAGGCCATTTTTGCGCATTGCGGCTTTGATGCCCTGGATACGGGTAGAATCCGCCGGAAGTTTTATTTTCATCCATTCCGGTTTACGTAGTAGAGTGTCGCGCTCTGTGACCACATTTTTAACCGGGATAAGAGCCATCTTATCGGCATCGCGGTATTTTACACCGCGTTCCATCACAATGGGTTTACTCATAGCGTGCGTGTTCCAGTTGCGAATAACGAAGGAAAGCGTTTCAATTCAAGGGAAAGTTGTATTTATCAACTATTTTTGAATTTGTGACACGCAGTATATCATTGATAAGGGCCATAAAGCAGCCTGACAGCCCGGCAAAATGTAAAATAGTTGTTGTTTTGTGCTGTTTGCCCATATCTTCCGTGACCTGAATGCAACATTTTTGTCAGAACGCCTCACGGATGATATCAATGACGTTCTCCAGCACCGGATCGCGCAGACTCAGTTTATTGTAATGCAGCGAGAATTCGACCTGTTCACTATTCACCGGCGCGTAGGGAAGGCGTTCAAGCGGCCAGCAGCGGCTAAATAAGTCGTAGAAGCGGGTGGGCATCAGTCCCAGCAGATCGCTGCTGGCGATCAGCGAGGCAATGGTAAAAATATTGTAGCTGCTAAAACTGATTTGCTGATCGGGAAATGTCTCCTGCAGTCGCTGGCGCAGCAGGGAAAGATGTTGTCCCTCCAGCATCAGAAAGGTGTGATCCGCGCTGTTCAGTCTCTCTTCAGTAATGGCGTTCGCCAGACACGGGTGATGCTGGCGGCAGACAATCTCAAGCGTATCGCTAAACAGGACGTGATGCTGAATGCTCCGGTTGTTATAGCTATGGGTATTGATAATGAGATCGGTCTGAAACTGACTAAGCTGGCTTTCGGCATCGTCTACCGGAATGTTGCGCAGCAAAAGCTGAGGATAACGCGGCCTGATGGCCTGGTAAATAATCGGCATCACTAGCGCGCCGACCGAAGGCGTCGTGCCAATTGTAATGGTGCGTTGCTTATCATAGCTGCCCGTAAGATCCAGGGCGCCAAGAATAGATTCCAGCCCCTGGCTGATGTATTCGTGCAGATGCGTAGCATACGTCGTGGGCGTTACGCCCTGGCCTTTGCGAATAAACAGCGGATCGGGAAATATAGTCCGTAATTTTTGAATGGACTGGCTAATGGCTGACGGCGTCAGGTTAAGAATTTTCGCTGCATTGACGATCCCTTTATGGACATATACGGCCTCGAAAATCGTCAACAGATTGAGGTCAATATTTCTCAGTGTTCTGAAAATTTGCGGTTTGTCCTGTAGGTGTTGATCGGCCGGTTGTCTTTCTGCCTGATTATTATCACTCACGCTCTGGCTCCGAATTCATTCGTATTATGAATAATAGATGAAATAGTATATTTTGCATTTATGGGTTGGTTTTAAAATTACTCTTATGAATGTATTTTTAGTCATTTCAATAAGATAAGTAACAGCAAGGCCGGGATTTTGTTCACGGAAAATTCCTCATCATGAGGACTGAAGAGGCCATGCCGCCTGGCGGCTACAGCAGGGATATAACGAAAATATAGAAAGCGGGGGGAGAAGTAAAGCATTCAAATCATATATGATTAATGACCCATAAATTTCTTGGGCCATTATATTTTACGCATTAAGCAGCAATATATTCATACGGTGGATTATTTAGCAGAGCTAAAATATTCGCCAGCAAGCGGGGCGCAATATTATCCGTGGTAGCATCTTCCTTCCACTGCGTTATTTTGGCCATTTCCATGCCGGCATAACCACACGGGTTGATACGCAGGAAAGGAGAAAGATCCATGTTAACGTTTAGCGCTAAACCGTGGAATGAGCAGCCGCGACGGATACGTAAACCCAGCGAGCAGATTTTCTTTTCACCCACGTAGACGCCCGGCGCATCGGCGCGCGGATGCGCCTCAATACCAATTTCAGCCAGCGTATTCACCACGGTCTGTTCAAGTAGGGTGACTAAATCACGCACGCCCAGTTTACGTCGTTTCAGGTTAAGTAAAACGTACATTACCTGTTGGCCCGGACCATGATAGGTCACCTGTCCTCCACGATCGCTCTGCACAACGGGAATATCGCCAGGCATCAATATATGTTCCGCTTTACCGGCCTGGCCCTGGGTAAACACCGGGTAATGCTCAACCAACCAGATTTCATCATGGCTGTTTTCATCGCGCATATCGGTAAAGTTATGCATGGCCTGAGAGATAGCTTCATAGGGCTGAAGGCCGAGCTGGCGGACAAGGATTTTATCCTGATACAAAACGGCATCTCCGTAGAGAATGAAAAAGAGAGGAAAGTATATCACAGCGGGGGAGGCGGGGAGTTACCCGGATAAGACCGGGTAACCGTCTGGATGTATTACAATACCATTCGCACGATATCAATATTGCCCAGTTCTTCGTACAGCGTTTCAACCTGTTCAATATGGGTGGCATTAATGGTGATAGAGACCGAGTGGTAGTTGCCTTTGCTGCTCGGTTTTACCGTCGGAGAGTAATCACCAGGCGCATGGCGCTGTACCACTTCAACCACCTGATCAACCAGCTCAGGTAACGCCTGCCCCATTACTTTGTAAGTAAATGGCGTAGGGAATTCAAGCAGTTCGTTAAGTTTGGTTTTCATGTCAGCTCCGGCATTACGTAAAAAAATAACAACTCCCGCCACAGGGCGGGAGTTTTACTGATGCATAGTATATGGGGACGAAAATCACACTTTCAAGCGTTCAATTTTTATCCAAACCAGTGATGGAACATTAATTTAATGTAATCAATGATTTTACCGAAGAAGTTCCCTTCCGGGATCTCTTGCAGTACGACCAGCGGACGCTGCTCGATGGTTTTACCGTCCAGCTGGAAGTTGATAGTGCCAACCACCTGGTTTTTCTGCAGCGGCGCGTGCAGTTCTGCGGTATTCAGTACATAGCTCGCTTTCAAATCTTTCATGCGACCGCGAGGGATCGTCAGGTAAACGTCTTTATCAACGCCCAGCGAGGCGCGATCGGTATTACCAAACCAGGCGGGTTCAGAGGCGAACTCTTTACCAGCCTTCAGCGGATTAACGGTTTCAAAGAAACGGAAGCCCCACGTCAGCAGTTTTTTGCTTTCTGTTTCACGGCCTTTATAGGTCCGTCCGCCCATCACGGCGGAAATCAATCGCATCTGACCTTCGGTTGCGGAAGCGACCAGATTATAGCCCGCTTTGCTGGTATGGCCGGTTTTGATGCCGTCCACATTCAGGCTGTTATCCCACAGCAGACCGTTACGGTTTAGCTGGCGAATGCCGTTAAAGGTGAACTCTTTTTCTTTATAAACTGCATATTCGTTAGGCACATCGCGAATTAACGCCTGACCAATCAGCGCCATATCGCGAGCTGAACTGTATTGTCCGTCGGCGTCCAGGCCGTGTACGGTCTGGAAGTGGGTATTTTTCAGCCCCAACGCGTTCACATAGCTGTTCATCAGCCCGACGAAAGCATCCTGGCTACCGGCGGCGAAATCAGCCATCGCCACACAGGCGTCATTGCCGGATTGCAGATTGATGCCGCGTATCAACTGAGAGACCGGTACCTGCATTCCCGGCTTGAGGAACATCAGCGAGGAACCTTTAAATACCGGATTGCCGGTGGCCCAGGCGTCATTACCGACGGTAACCAGGTCGGTTTCTTTAAATTTACCCGCTTTCATTGCCTGTCCGATGACGTAACTGGTCATCATCTTTGTCAGACTGGCCGGGTCGCGACGTTCGTCGGCGTTTTGTTCCGCCAGAACTTTGCCGGAGTTGTAGTCGATCAGGATGTAGGATTCCGCATCGATCTGCGGAACGCCCGGGATCATAGTTTTGATATTCAGGTCATCGGCATGTGCGGTTGAGATAAACGCGGCACAAAGCGCCGTGGTGAGCGCCATGCGCTGCATAAAACGAGCGGAAAAAGTGGTCTTCATGGTCTGAACTACGACGTCCGTGATGAAATTAAAAAAAGAGCCCTACTATAGCAAAAGCATAACTGGCAGGCATCTGACTTTCCGCGTGACTTTGTTAATGTCATTTACAGAAATTGACAGTACAGATACCTGCGATCGGTTACTGCGCGCTGGCGATAAAGGACTGTAATTGTGCTTCTGTTTGCAAACGTTGCTGTAACGCGCTGGCTTCGGCTTTACTGGCAAAAGGCCCCAGTTGAATACGCCAGACCGCGCCGTTTTGTATTACGCGTCCTGGTACGCTGAACTGCTGGCTTAAACGCTGTTGGTACTGCTGCGCACGCGTTTGATCGCTGACGGCGCCGACCTGGACGACGAAACGACCGCTCGCCGCGGCGGCTGGCGCACTCACCGGGGCAGATACCGGGGCCGCGGCAGCAGGCGCGCTTACCGGCGTCGCAGTCGCTGGAGCCGTCGCTGGAGCCGCCACCGGCGCGGAAACCGGCGCTGGCTGTGGTGCCGGCGTCGGTTCATTACCCTCCAGCACGCCAGGCGCCAGCGTGGTCGGCGCGCCGAGGAAGCCGCTGCTGCTCACCGGCGCACCGGTGGTATCGTCACTTTTCAACGTGGAATTACTGACCGGAAGAACGTCGCCTTGCGGTTGCGCAGGCGCTGAAGAGGAGCTTCCCATGCCGCCGCTTAAATCAGGGCGCGGGGGCAGAGCGTAGGTCTGTTTCGCCACCGTCGTACAGGCCATCCCCGGGCCGGAGAGCGAACCATCCGGCGCCACGATAATGGGGTCAATCCGTACTTTAGTATTATTCGAGGTATTCAGACGATCCGCCGCCGCGCGGGACAGGGAGATGACCCGATCGGTGCCATAGGGGCCGCGATCGTTAATACGCACGACGATCATGCGACCGTTGGCCAGGTTGGTGATTCGCGCATAGCTGGGGATAGGCAGTGTCGGATGGGCGGCGGTAAGCTGCATCGGATCGAACATCTCCCCGGAGGCGGTTAAATTACTGCCGGGTTCCGCATCATAAATAGCGGCCAGGCCAGCCTGGCTAAAGCGGGACGGGTCCTGAACGATTTTATAACTTTTACCGTCACGCTGATAATCCTGGTTTGCGGTCGGATTCAGAGGTTCATAACGCGGTTCCGCTCCGCTGATTTCCACAGTCGGACCATTACATACCGCAGGTTGCGGCGCGACGGTGGTTTGCTGCTGACCGCCGTCATTAGTACATGCCGCGAGTAGTACTATCCCTGCCGCGACGCAGATTACAGGCAACTGCTTACGCATTGCGCACCCCTTATACGCTTTTCGACAACATTTTTCTGTGGGTGTGGATCGACATCACAATCCCGAACCCGGCCATCAGCACAATCAGTGCGGAGCCCCCGTAGCTGACCAGGGGTAAAGGTACTCCAACCACAGGCAGAATACCGCTCACCATACCAATATTTACGAAGACATAAACGAATAATATTAACATTAATCCGCCAGCCATCACGCGACCAAATGTAGTTTGCGCTCTGGCGGCAATCCACAGACCGCGCATTATTAGCAAAATATAGAGCGCGAGCAGAATCAGGATGCCCACCAGACCGAGCTCTTCCGCCAGTACCGCGAAAATAAAGTCGGTATGGCGTTCGGGTAAAAACTCCAGCTGCGACTGGGTGCCGTGGAGCCAGCCTTTACCGCGCAGGCCGCCTGAGCCAATGGCGATTTTAGACTGAATAATATGATAGCCCGCGCCCAGCGGATCGGTCTCCGGATCAAGGAGCATCATGACGCGCTGGCGTTGGTAATCGTGCATCAGGAAAAACCACAAAATAGGAATAAACGCAGCGATCAATACAATGGCGACCCCAATTAAGCGCCAGCTCAGGCCAGACAAAAATAGGACAAAGAGACCGGAAAGGGCGACCAGAATAGACGTCCCCAGGTCCGGCTGGGCGGCGACCAGCAGGGTAGGCATAAAGATTAATACCAGAGCGATGGCGGTATTTTTCAGCGAGGGCGGGCAGACGTCACGGTTAATAAAGCGGGCGACCATCAGCGGCACGGCGATTTTGGCTATTTCCGAAGGCTGAAAGCGAACGATTCCCAGATCGAGCCAGCGCTGCGCGCCTTTGGATATTGCGCCGAAGGCATCAACGGCGACCAGCAAAATGATACAAATGATATAGAGATAGGGCGCCCAGCCTTCATACACGCGCGGCGGGATCTGCGCCATCACCACCATGACCACCAGCCCCATCGCAATCTGACCGATTTTACGCTCCATCATGCCGATGTCCTGGCCGCTGGCGCTCCAGATGACCAACGCGCTATAAACCAATAACGCCAGCAGAATGAGTAGCATCGTGGGATCTATATGAATTTTATCCCAGAAGGTTTTTTTGTTCGGATTATCCGTCATGATTATTGGTCCTCCGCCGCTGCAACCACCGGGTTTTCCGCAGGCAAATGGGTGTTGTTGTCGCCCAGCATGATGTGATCAAGGATTTGGCGCATGATCGTGCCTACTGCCGGGCCTGCGCCGCCGTTTTCAAGGATGATCGCGACGGCGACCTGAGGATTGTTATACGGCGCAAAGGCGGTCATTAATTTATGGTCGCGCAGGCGCTCGGCGATTTTATGCGCATTGTACGTTTCGTTGGCCTTCAGGCCAAAGACCTGCGCGGTGCCCGACTTCGCCGCGATTTTATAGGGCGCGCTGGCAAAATATTTATGCGCCGTGCCGTTAGGGCGGTTGGCTACGCCATACATGCCATCTTTCGCAATTTCCCAGTAACCGGAGTGAATATCGCCCACCGGCGGCTCATGCGGCTGTACCCACGGCACCTGTTTACCGTTTTCCGCGGTGCTCATTAACAGGTGCGGGACTTTAACTACACCGTCGTTAATAAGGATCATCAGTGCCTTACTCATCTGAATCGGCGTCGCCGTCCAGTAACCCTGGCCGATGCCCACCGGAATCGTATCGCCCTGATACCACGGTTTTTTAAAGCGTTTCTGTTTCCACTCGCGGGTCGGCATATTACCAGAGCGCTCTTCTGCGAGATCAATTCCGGTATAGTGACCATAGCCGAACTTACCCATCCATTCTGACAGGCGATCGATCCCCATGTCATAGGCCACCTGATAGAAGAAGGTATCTGCCGACTCTTCAAGGGATTTGGTGATATTCAGATGCCCGTGGCCCCATTTTTTCCAGTCGCGGTAGCGTTTCTCAGACCCCGGCAACTGCCACCAGCCAGGGTCGAAAAGACTGGTGTTACGGGTGATGACGCCAGCGCTTAACGCCGATACGGCGACGTAAGGCTTAACGGTAGAAGCGGGTGGGTAGACACCCTGAGTCGCGCGGTTCACTAATGGCGTGTTCGGGTCGTTAAGCAGCCCGGAGTAATCTTTGCTGGAGATGCCGTCCACGAAAAGGTTAGGGTCGTAACTTGGCATGGAGACCAGCGATAGCACGCCGCCGGTACGCGGATCGGTGACAATCACCGCCGCGCGACTGCCTGCCAGCAGCGTTTCAATATACTGCTGGAGCTTGAGATCCAGCGTCAGGTAGATATCGTGTCCGGCCTGCGGCGGCACCTCTTTGAGCTGGCGAATAACGCGACCGCGGTTGTTGACTTCAACCTCTTCATAACCGGTTTGCCCATGCAGAATATCTTCATAGTAGCGCTCAATGCCCAGCTTGCCGATGTCATGGGTGGCGGCGTAGTTCGCCAGTTTGTTTTCTCTGTCGAGACGCTCGACGTCTTTATCATTGATTTTCGATACGTAGCCGATAACGTGGGTCAGCGCCGATCCGTATGGATAATAGCGGCGTTTATAGCCTTTGACTTCGACGCCCGGAAAACGGTACTGGTTGACGGCAAAGCGCGCGACCTGAACTTCCGTCAGGTTTGTTTTCACCGGAATAGAAGTAAAGCGATGGGATCGGGCGCGCTCTTTTTTAAAGGCGGCGATATCGTCGTCGTTTAAATCGACCACACTGCGTAGCGCATCCAGCGTTTGCTGAACGTTATCCACCTTTTCCGGCATCATTTCAATCTGATAGATAGTGCGGTTCAGCGCAAGGGGAATGCCGTTACGGTCGTAGATTATCCCGCGACTTGGCGCAATTGGCACCAGCTTGATACGGTTTTCGTTCGAGCGGGTCTGGTAATCGGTAAAACGGAGAATTTGCAGATTATACAAATTGGCGATCAGTACGCCGGTCAGCAGCAAAATACCCAAAAAGGCGACCAGCGCCCGACGCACAAACAGTGCGGACTCAGCCGTATAGTCACGAAAAGAATTTTGTCGTTTCATCCGCTGCTTAATCTTCTCAAGACTTCACGATCACTCACGGTGATAAGGGTGGTTGGTTGTGATGCTCCACGCCCGGTACAAACTCTCCGCAACCAGAACCCGAACCAGCGGGTGAGGGAGCGTTAACGCCGAGAGCGACCAGCTCTGTTCCGCTGCCGCTTTGCAGGCGGGAGATAATCCTTCCGGGCCGCCAATCAGCAAGCTGACGTCGCGCCCGTCCTGTTTCCAGCGCTCCAGCTCATTGGCTAACTGCGGCGTATCCCACGGCTTGCCTGGAATATCCAGGGTAACAATGCGATTCTTACCGGCGGCGGCCAGCATCTGCTCGCCCTCTTTGTCGAGAATGCGTTTGATATCCGCGTTCTTGCCGCGTTTGCCCGCAGGGATTTCGATCAGCTCAAAGGGCATATCTTTCGGAAAACGACGCAGATATTCCGTAAATCCCGTTTGAACCCAGTCGGGCATCTTCGTGCCGACAGCGACAAGTTGCAGCTTCACGCATTAACTCCAGAGTTTTTCCAGTTCATACAGGCGGCGACTTTCTTCCTGCATGACATGCACAATCACATCGCCCAGATCGACGACAATCCAGTCAGCCGCATTTTCGCCTTCGACGCCCAATGGCAGCATACCGGCTGCGCGCGACGACTGCACCACGTGGTCGGCAATAGACATAACGTGACGGCTGGAGGTGCCGGTACAAATAATCATACAGTCGGTGATACTGGATTTACCCTGAACATCTAAGGCGATGATGTCCTGACCTTTCAGGTCATCAATTTTGTCGATAACAAAATCCTGGAGTGCTTTACCCTGCAAGTTTTCCCCCTGGGTGAATAATTGCGTTATAACGATAGAAAAAAGGCCAACAGGCTGGACCGGTAAGGCGTTGCGAGTTAACGCTAACCTTCCGGCGGGACGCCGTGTAGTATACCTGAATCAGCGGCGATACCGGGACTTATGTCGCCGGATCGGCGTTTAAAACCAGATTATCATCCCATCCCACGTCACAGAAAGCATCGCCATTTTTGTAAAACAATTTCTGCAAAGCTCTGCAAGGTGAAAAAAGCCTGGCTGCGGAGAATAACAGCCTGTCGGGGGCTGTCAATGGGCGAAACCGCTGCGGCGAGAAAAAACGGAAAATTCATCACTCAGGCCGCCAGACGGCACGACTATTTAATACTTTCAGGGTGGCGAACCCTTCGCACAGGTCGATTGCGCTCCAGCATCCCTGTTCTACCCGGAAATGCCATAGCGAGGCGGCGGGCATTGCGAGCAGACGGGCAATCAACAGGCTGAGTACGCCCTGATGGCTGACGATCAGCAGGTTCTGGCAATCGCTAAACGCGTCGAGTCGCGAGATAAAGCGCTCTACGCGCCGGGTAAAAGCCTGAAAACCCTCGCCATTGGTCGGAACCGCATTCTGCCAGTCCGTACACCAGGCGGCATAGCTTTCGGCATCTTCATGGGTGAGGTCGCGGTGATGGCGCATTTCCCAGTCGCCGAAGTACATCTCATTAAGCTCAGGTAAGATGTGTTGCGGCGTATCCCGGCCCTCCAGTACGAGCCGGGCGGTATGGCGCGCGCGCTCCAGTTCGCTGCATAACACCCTGTCAAATGGCGCGTGGCGCAATAAAGTATGTAGCGTTTTCGCCTGGCCAATCCCTTTTTCCGTTAACGGCGTGGGAGCATGTCCGCTATACAACCCGGCGACATTGGCCTCGGTTTCGCCATGACGCACCAGCCACAATCGCATGGTATTCCTCATGAGGTTAAATGCGCAAAACATGATAATGCCCCTGATTGCGCAACGTTTTTTCACTAAAATAGCGTTTTTTGGCCGGAGGCATAATGGCGTTATTCAACAGCGCGCATGGCGGTAATATTCGGGAAGCCGCGACGGTGTTGGGCATCTCGCCTGACCAGTTACTGGATTTTAGCGCAAACATTAATCCGCTGGGTATGCCTGTCAGCGTGAAACGCGCGCTTATCGACAATCTGGACTGCATTGAGCGCTACCCGGACGCTGATTATTTTCATTTGCACCAGGCGCTGGCGCGTCATCATCAGGTGCCGGCATCGTGGATACTGGCGGGAAATGGCGAGACGGAGTCAATCTTTACCGTGGCGAGCGGTCTTAAACCGCGTTGTGCAATGATTGTCACGCCAGGTTTCGCGGAGTATGGCCGGGCGCTGGCGCAAAGTGGCTGTGAAATTCGTCGCTGGTCTCTACGCGAAGCGGATGGCTGGCAGCTTACCGATGCCATTCTTGAGGCGTTGACGCCCGATCTGGACTGCCTGTTTCTGTGTACGCCCAATAATCCTACCGGCCTGCTGCCGGAGCGGCAGTTATTACAGGCCATTGCCGATCGCTGCAAATCGCTGAACATTAACCTGATCCTGGATGAAGCGTTTATCGATTTTATTCCGCATGAGGCGGGCTTTATTCCTGCTCTTAAAGATAATCCGCATATCTGGGTGCTGCGTTCGCTGACCAAATTTTATGCCATTCCCGGCCTGCGGTTGGGATATCTCGTCAACAGCAATGACGCGGCGGTAGCGCGGATGCGTCGCCAACAAATGCCGTGGTCGGTTAACGCGCTGGCGGCGCTTGCCGGTGAGGTAGCGTTACAGGATAGCGCCTGGCAACAGGCGACCTGGCATTGGTTACGGGAGGAGGGCGCCCGGTTTTATCAGGCGCTTTGTCAGCTCCCCCTGCTGACGGTCTATCCCGGGCGGGCAAACTATCTGTTGTTACGCTGTGAGCGAGAGGATATTGATCTGCAGCGACGGTTGCTGACGCAGCGGATTTTAATCCGTAGCTGCGCTAACTACCCGGGGCTGGATAGCCGCTATTATCGTGTGGCGATACGCAGCGCTGCGCAAAACGAGCGTCTGCTGGCGGCGCTGCGCAATGTGCTTACCGGTATAGCCCCTGCTGATTGATGTAGTTCAGCACGTTTTCCGGCAACAGATCGTCGCAGGATTCGCCTTTTTCCAGCCGTTCGCGGATGAGGGTTGCGGAGATATTAAGCCAGGGCGTTTCCGCCAGGTAAATTTTACCGGCTGGCAACTGGTGCAGATCGTCCGGCGTATGGGTCAGATGCTGTTCCAGCCACTGCTGGTGTTGCGCCTGCGTCATTTCAAGGGGATAGCCCGGACGACGACAAACGATCAGGTGAGTGTTATCAAGGATGGTGTCGTAATCATGCCAGGTGGGGAAGTTAAGTAGCGAGTCCTGGCCGATAATAAACGCCAGCGGCGCTTCGGGCCCCTGTTCTTCGCGCCATGCTTTCAGCGTTTGCGCAGTGTAAGAGGGCGCGTTTCGCTGTAGCTCGCGTTCATCCAGCGTAAAAAGCGGCTTATCGGCGATAGCCAGCTCCAGCATATATTTACGCTGCGCGCTGGAGGCTTCCGGCTGGGGGCGATGCGGCGGCACATTGTTAGGCATAATAATCACCCGCGATAAGCCGATCAGATTCGCCAGCGTTTCAACAGGTTTAAGATGTCCATAATGCACCGGATCAAAGGTGCCGCCGAATAAAGCCTGTAACGATTTCATATCACCCATCAATAAATACGTCTGCCAGCGCCTTATGGCAGAGCAGGAGCGACAGCCCTTCAAGATCTGCCCATACCGACTGACCATAATCCTGTTTGAGCGTAATTTCTGTACGCGTCAGTAACTGCACGGCCTGGCGAAGCTGTGCAGGATGGAGACGCTGCAACGCGTCGCCGATCATGGGGCGACGGTTTTGCCAGACCCGGTGTTTATCAAACAGCGCGCGTAACGGCGTATGCGCGGACTGACGTTTGAGATTTACCAGTAGCAGCAGCTCTCGCTGGAGGGTCCGCAGCAGAATGACCGGCTCGCTGCCTTCAAGGCGTAGCTGTTGCAGAATGTGCAGCGCGCGTTTGCTTTTCCCCATCAGTAACGCATCCACCCAGTGGAAAGGGGTAAAGTGGGCGGCGTCATTGACGGCCTGCTCCACGCGAGGAAGCGTTAACTTACCGTCAGGCCAAAGCAGCGACAGTCGTTCCAGCGCCTGCGCCAGCGCCAACAGATTGCCCTCATAGCAATAGCACAGCAGTTGGTTCGCGGCGTCATCCAGTTGCAAATTCTGTGCTTTCGCTCTGGCGGCCACCCAGCGGGGAAGCTGCGCCTGCTCCGGCGTCTGACAACTGACCTGAACGCTACGGTCTGCCAGCGCGGTATACCAGGCGGCGTTTTCCTGCGCTTTGGTGAGCTTGTTTCCGCGTACTATTAATAACAGGTCGTCATGCAGCAGCTCGCTCAGGGTGGCGAGTTGCTCATTCATTGCCGCGTTAGGCCCGTTTTCCGGCAGTTGCAGCACCAGCGTTTGACGGCTGGCGAACAGGCTCATCGCCTGGCAGAGTGAGAAAAGCGATCCCCAGTCGGTACTGGGATCGAGAGTAAAAGCGTGGTGCTCTTCGAAGCCTTGCGACGCAGCCGCCAGACGAATAGCGTCCTGACTTTCCTGCAGCAGCAGCGGATCGTTGCCCAATAGCAGATATGCCGCGCGCAGCCCTTCGTTGAGCTGCGCGCGGAGTTGTTCAGGATACAACCTGATCATTAGTTACTCAGCGTAGTGGAGACGCGTGCTGGCGTAGAGGCGGGCGCCGCCGTCTCATTGTCGGCGGTAGCCTCCTCTTTCGTCGCCTGAATATCCGCCGCGCGGACGCTGGTCAGCTTACGAATCAGCTGTTCAGCGGCTTTGTCGTACATCTCCTGAACGATCATGGCCTGCTCGTTATCCTTCGCCAACGCCATCTGCGGGTTATCGAAGAACGAACGGTACACTTTCGTGCTGATAGGATAGATGTCATGGCCCGGAATCAATACCGAGGCATTGACGGTCATCACCATCTGATATTCCGCCGTCTGGCCGTCCTGGAACACTGACGCCGTATCCTGCGAAATAGTCACCGTTCCAAGCCGCAGAGACGGAACGTCTTTGCGCGTTGTGTCTTTATCAAGCAGGTTTACGTTATTCAGCCGTAACTGATTACGTACCGCACGACTTAGCGGACCGTTCGGATCGCCGGAATCGAGGATCATCGTTTTCATTGAAGCCGGAACCTGCGTAGTGCTACGCAGATGCCAGCCGCATCCGGCGGTGACCAGCACCGCCAGAGATAACAACAGTGTTACCAGATATCGCACGCTTCCTCCCGCGCTTAGCCAACAACCAGATTGAGGAGTTTACCCGGAACGTAAATCACTTTACGCACGGTAACGCCACCAAGATATTTTGCCACCAGATGTTCCTGGCCTGCACGTTCACGCACCTGTTCTTCGGTGGCATCCACCGCAACGGTGATCTTACCGCGAACTTTACCGTTAACCTGCACGACAACCAGCGTGGTGTTTTCCACCATTGCCTGCTCGTCGGCAACCGGCCACGGCGCGTTGTCGATATCGCCTTCGCCGCCCAGTTCCTGCCACAAGGTAAAGCAGACGTGCGGGGTGAACGGGTTAAGCATACGCACGACGGCCTGCAGCGCTTCCTGAAGCAGTGCGCGGTCTTGTTCGCCTTCCTGCGGGGCTTTCGCCAGTTTGTTCATCAACTCCATGATCGCCGCAATGGCGGTGTTGAACGTCTGACGGCGGCCGATATCATCGGTCACTTTGGCAATGGTTTTATGCACATCGCGACGCAGCGCTTTTTGATCTTCGCTCAGCGCATCGACGTTCAGCGCCGCGACAGGACCTTTAGCGGTGTGTTCGTAAACCAGCTTCCAGACGCGTTTAATAAAGCGGTTTGCGCCTTCTACGCCGGACTCCTGCCATTCCAGAGTCATATCCGCCGGAGAAGCGAACATCATAAACAGGCGTACCGTATCCGCGCCATAACGTTCAACCATTACCTGCGGGTCGATACCGTTATTTTTCGACTTGGACATTTTACTCATGCCAGTGTAGACCAGCTCATGACCCGCTGCGTCTTTTGCTTTGACGATGCGGCCTTTTTCATCGCGCTCGACGATAGCGTCAACTGGCGAAACCCAGTTACGTTCGCCGTTCTCGCCGACATAATAGAACGCATCCGCCAGCACCATGCCCTGACACAGCAACTGCTTAGCCGGCTCGTCAGAGGTGACCATGCCCGCATCGCGCATCAGCTTATGGAAGAAGCGGAAGTAGAGCAGGTGCATGATGGCATGTTCAATACCGCCGATGTAGATGTCGACCGGCAGCCAGTAGTTTGCCGCTTTCGAATCCAGCATTCCTTCCTGATACTGCGGGCAGGTGTAACGCGCGTAGTACCATGACGATTCCATAAAGGTGTCGAAGGTGTCGGTTTCACGCAGCGCCGGCATACCGTTAACGGTGGTTTTCGCCCACTCAGGATCGGCTTTAATCGGGCTGGTGATGCCGTCCATGACGACGTCTTCCGGCAAAATAACCGGTAGTTGATCTTCCGGCGTCGGCAGCACGGTGCCGTCTTCCAGGGTGACCATCGGGATCGGCGCGCCCCAGTAACGCTGACGGGAAACGCCCCAGTCGCGCAGACGGTAGTTCACTTTACGTTCGCCGACGCCTTTTTCCGCCAGTTTATCGGCAATGGCGTTAAACGCCGCTTCAAAGGCCAGGCCGTCGAACTCGCCGGAGTTAAACAGCACGCCTTTTTCGGTCAGCGCCTGTTCGGAAAGATCCGGCTCGGAACCGTCAGCGGCCAGAATTACCGGCTTGATGGTCAAACCATATTTGGAGGCAAATTCGTAGTCGCGCTGATCGTGACCCGGAACGGCCATCACCGCGCCAGTGCCGTACTCCATCAGGACAAAGTTTGCCGCCCAGACCGGGATCTCTTCGCCAGTTAACGGATGAATCGCTTTATAGCCGGTGTCGACGCCTTTTTTCTCCATGGTCGCCATTTCGGCTTCGGCCACTTTGGTGTTACGGCATTCGTCGATGAACGCCGCCAGCTCGGCGTTATTCGCCGCCGCTTTTTGCGCCAGCGGATGACCGGCGGCCACCGCCAGGTAAGTGGCGCCCATAAAGGTATCCGGACGGGTGGTATAGACGGTCAGGGTGTTATCGTAACCCTTCACATCGAAGGTGATTTCCACGCCTTCAGAGCGGCCAATCCAGTTGCGCTGCATCGTTTTTACGGTATCAGGCCAGTGGTCCAGCTTATCCAGATCGCGCAACAGCTCGTCTGCGTAAGCGGTGATTTTGATAAACCACTGTGGGATCTCTTTACGCTCAACTTTGGTGTCGCAGCGCCAGCAGCAGCCGTCGATCACCTGTTCGTTGGCGAGAACGGTCTGATCGTTCGGGCACCAGTTAACGGCAGAAGTCTTCTTGTACACCAGGCCTTTTTTATACAGCTCGGTGAAGAACTTCTGTTCCCAACGGTAGTATTCCGGGGTGCAGGTCGCGATTTCACGGCTCCAGTCATAGCCAAAACCCAGCGTTTTGAGCTGGTTTTTCATGTACGCGATGTTGTCGTACGTCCACGGCGCCGGCGCGGTGTTGTTCTTCACCGCCGCGCCTTCCGCCGGCAGGCCGAAGGCGTCCCAGCCGATTGGCTGCAGCACGTTTTTGCCCAGCATACGCTGGTAGCGGGCAACCACGTCGCCGATGGTGTAGTTACGTACGTGGCCCATGTGTAGTCGGCCAGAAGGATAGGGAAGCATCGACAGGCAGTAATACTTCTCTTTGCTCTCGTCTTCGGTCACTTCAAATGTGCGCTTCTCATCCCAGTGAAGCTGTACTTTGGATTCTATCTCTTCCGGGCGGTATTGCTCTTGCATGGCAGCCAGTAGTCCTGTTTTCGATACAGCTACAAATGTAGCTTTAGAGGTGGTGTTTAGATCCGCATAGCATAGCCCAAACACGCACGTCAAAACAGGGGGTAGAACATTTGTCGCGCCAGGCGTCCGTGAGGAGGTGACGCAAAATGCGACACGACTGAGGCAAATTACCGCAGTTCCTGTCACCGCCAGATCATCTCATGAAAATAAAGTCATATAAATCATGTTGTTAAAAAGTGGCACGTCTTTTGATTAGGGAAGACAGGACTAAAGCAAAGGAGTTAATCGTGAAAAAAAATGCAGTGGTGATTCACCCTCAGGATTGCGTCGCGACGGCTATTACGGCGCTCAAGGCCGGCGAAACCGCCACAATGTTCATTGGCGAACGCGAGATAAGCGTTGTGTTACATCAGGATGTGCCATTTGGTCACAAATTCGCCATCTGCGATGTGCCTTTTCATGGCGAAGTTTATAAATATGGCGAATCCATTGGCCGCGCCACTCAGGAAATAAAAAGTGGCGACTATGTGCACGTCCACAATGTGGAAAGTGAACGCGGACGTGGTGACTGGAAATAATATAAAACAAGGGAAAATGATTATGAGCAATGAGACTTTTTTGGGGTTCCGCCGCCCTGACGGCCGTTTTGGCATCCGTAATTATGTACTGATTTTACCTACCAGCGTTTGTGCGAATAAAGTTGCCCAGGATATTGCCCGGCAGGTAAAAGGCGCGACATGGGTGAATAACGATTTTGGCTGCTGCCAGGTGGCAGGCGATGCGCGTCTGACGGAAAAGACATTGATTAATGTGGCGAATAATCCCAACGTCGGCGCTATTGTGGTTGTGGGCTTAGGCTGTGAAGGCGCGGAGCCGCTGCGCATCGCAGAAGAGATTACCGCATTTGGCAAACCGACCTCCTGCATTACCATTCAGGAAGAGGGCGGCACGCTTAAATGTCAGGCTCGGGGGATTTCGCTGGCCCGCGACTATGCGCAACAACTCTCCATGCAAAAACCGCAGCAAGCACCGGTTAGCGAGCTGCTGCTGGCGATGGAGTGCGGCGGGTCAGATACGACATCGGGGCTGGCGTCTAACCCTTCCTGCGGGGTCGCCTCGGATAAGCTGATACGCTGCGGCGGAAGCTCAATTCTTTCTGAAACGACGGAATTTATTGGCGCCGAGCATGTGATGGCGAAACGCGCGGTGACGCCGGAGGTTGGTCAACAGCTTATTGATTTAGTGGTCGGCTGCGAGGCGCGAGCAAAAGCGCTGGGCGAGGATATTCGCGGGGGACAGCCGACGCCGGGCAATATTAAAGGCGGGTTGACTACCATTGAAGAAAAATCGTTAGGTTGTATGCATAAAGCGGGTCATGCGCCGCTACAGGGAGTACTGGAATATGCCGATAGTCCAACGCATCCGGGCCTGTGGATTATGGATACCCCAGGGCAGGATATTGAATCTATTTCCGGCATGGTGGCGGGGGGAGCGCAGATCGTTATTTTTACTACCGGTCGCGGAACGCCTGCCGGTAACCCAATAGCGCCGGTAATAAAAATTACGGGTAATAAAGCAACGTGGGAAATGATGCAGGACAATATTGATATTGATGTGTCCGCCATTATGTCTGGCGAGGCTTCTATTACGCAAATGGGCGAGGAAATTTATCAGGAAATTTTACGCGTCGCGAATGGGAAAACGACTAAATCAGAAGATTTAGGTCATAACGAATTCTCTATTTATAAGATCGCGCCGACGTTCTGATACCAAATCGGGCAGCACAAGCTGTCCGGTTATCTCCTGGGAATAAGCTATGAAAATTAAAAAAACACTGGAACGTTTTCCTGGTGGTATGATGGTTGTACCGCTGATCATCGGCGCATTGTTTAAAACCTTTGCGCCGGAGGCGCTGGAAATAGGCGGTTTTGTCACCTCTATTTCGCATGGCGCAATGGCGATTTTAGGCATGTTTTTAGTCTGTATGGGCGCGGATATCCAGTTTAAAGCCGCGCCGAAAGCGTTGAAAAAAGGCGCTGCGATCACCTTTGCGAAATTTGCCAGCGGCGTGATTATTGGCATTCTGGTCGGGAAATTTTGCGGCCCGGATGGGTTATTAGGTCTGTCGGCTTTAGCGATTATTTCGGCGATGACCAACTCGAACAGTGGGTTATATGCCGCGTTGGTGGGGGAGTACGGCGATGAAACCGACGGCGGCGCGATTGCGGTAATATCGTTGAACGATGGTCCCTTTTTCACCATGCTGGCGTTAGGGTCGGCAGGCATGGTGTCGATACCCTTTATGAATCTGGTGGCGGTTATTATTCCCATTATCATTGGCATGATTTTGGGTAATCTGGATGAGGACATGCGCAAGTTTCTTAAACAGGGCAGCGTGGTAACGATTCCCTTTTTTGCCTTTGGGTTAGGATACGGTATTGATTTCGCAAGACTTATCACGGCAGGTTCTTCAGGCATTTTACTGGGACTCATGACGGTGGCGATTGGCGGATTTTTTAATATTTTCGCCGATCGTGTGACGGGAGGCAGCGGCGTGGCAGGCGCGGCGGTATCCACCACCTCTGGCAACGCCGTCGCGACGCCAGCGGCAATCGCGCTGCTCGATCCGCATTTTACCGACCTGGCGTCGACGGCGGCGGCGCAGGTGGCGGCCTCGACGATTATTACCGCTCTGTGCGCCCCCTTCCTGACCGTATGGATAAAAAAACGCTACGATCGTAAACTGAACCCAGCCGCCGCAGGCGGTTAGCGTTTCGGCGGAAAATAAATCACGACGGGCGGTCTCGCCCGTTCATAAACCAACAGGATGGTGAGTGATGAATAAGACGAAAGATATAGCCGCATCTCCTCTCTGTTTTGTCTCTCCTTACCCTCAACTGGCAAAGGCTGCCGAGGCGCTGGTCGCGCAGTTGGATTACGCCGTCACTATTCATCAAACGACGCTTAATCGTATCCTGGATGAGCTACCTTTATTAGAGTCCCGTGGGCACCAGGTACTGATTAGTCGTGGCGGCTGTGCGGAAATATTAAAAAAGCACAGTAAATTACCGGTAGTCGAAATTAAAATGTCCGGCTACGACATTCTTGATGCGCTTATCCCTTTTAAAGGACAAAAAGGCACCGTCGGTATTGTCGGCTTTTCCAGTGTGATCAAAGGATGCGCGCGCGTAGCGGAACAGTTAAATATTAACTATAAAATTTTTACCTTACAGGGAAATGATAAAGAAACGATTTCTTGCCTGAAGCGGCAATTAGCGTCCACGCCATTAGATTGCATTGTTGGCGATACCGTTTGTCAGGATTATATTTCACCGCTGGGCTCGCAATTCCGTTTACTTGATTCCAGCCCCGCCTCAATAACCGAAGCTCTGGAAGAAGCCCGCTCATTATATCTGGCTTTTCGCAGCCAATTACTCGAGCGTCATCATCTGCAGCTGATTCTCGATCAGTTTGATAAAGCTGTTATCACGCTTGATGATACCGGCGCGTTACTGCATTACAATAAATATGCGAGCCAACTTTTTAAAATTAACGCCTCCGGTGAGATTTATGACGCGTCTTTTCTGAAACAGGTATTGCTCCAGGAGCGGCATACATTACGTGAGGGAAAAACCGTCAGCGCGAAAGTCGTCGATACGCCGCAAGGCGCGATGGTGGTTAATCTGTATCCGGTATTTGCGGCCAGACAGTTAAGCCGGGTAGTGTTGACGATGCAAACCGTCTCCAGTTTACAGGGGGCGGAACATCATGTTCGCCGCCAGGAACTGTCTCGCCGCGGCTTGAGCGCCCGCTATCATTTCGACGATCTGCTTACCGAAAACCCGGAAATGCTGCGTCGTCTGGCGATCATTAAAAATTATGCCGGTACGGACGCGACTATCTTAATTAATGGCGAAAGCGGGACGGGGAAAGAGGTGCTGGCGCAAAGTATTCATAATGCCAGCCAACGCGTCAACGGCCCGTTTGTCGCCATTAACTGCGGCGCGATGGCCCCTCAGATTCTGGAGAGCGAACTCTTTGGCTATGTCGCCGGCGCATTTACCGGCGCGTCGCCGAAAGGCAAAATAGGCCTGTTTGAATTAGCGCACCACGGTACCATTTTTCTGGATGAGATTAGCGAGCTGGATAAACCGCTACAGACGCGCTTATTACGGGTATTGCAGGAGCGGCAGATTATGCGGCTGGGCTCAGACCAGATGATACCTGTTGATATTCGCGTGATTGCGGCGACCAATCAGACGTTAACGAAGCTCATTGCGGACGGGACATTTCGCGAAGATCTTTACTATCGGCTTAACGTATTAAAAGTGACCACCATCCCGCTACGCAAACGTCCGGAGGATATCAAAGCCATCGGCCTGTCGCTGCTTACTAGTTTCAGCCAGCATTATAAACGCCCGGCACTAACGTTAACCCCGGCGCTGTGGCAAGAGCTTCAGCGCTTCGCCTGGCCCGGAAACGTCAGGCAGTTAAGCAATATTATCGAACGGCTGGTACTCTCTATTGATCACTCCCCGGCAACGCTGGATGAGGGTCGCCTCTTGCTGGACGATCTGGAAGAGGGGAGCCGACGCGAGCCAACTACCTGCCACGACTGCCAGATGCTGGCTGGCGATTATAAAACGATTCGCCTGCGTATTTTGAGAAAATTATTAGAGGCGGAAAGGGATAATAAATCGTTAGTGGCGAAACGGTTAAATGTCGATCGTACCTCGCTGACGCGCTGGATACGCGAGTCGGCCTGACAAGAATTTACAGACTCTGTGGGCAGCCTTGCAAAGCGTAACGCAAATAACGTCTATTATTATAGGCAGTTAACGATCCAAGAGGTGAAGTGATGAACAAGGTTGCTCAATATTACCGTGAACTGGTGGCCTCATTAAGCGAGCGTTTACGCAATGGCGAGCGCGACATTGATGCGCTGGTGGAGCAGGCGCGCCAGCGCGTGATGCAAACAGGGGAGTTAACGCGAACCGAGGTGGACGAACTGACGCGCGCTGTCAGACGCGATCTGGAAGAGTTCGCCATGAGCTACGAAGAGAGCCAGGACGATAGCGTCTTCTTACGGGTGATTAAAGAGAGTCTCTGGCAGGAACTGGCGGACATTACCGACAAAACCCAGCTGGAATGGCGCGAGGTATTCCAGGATTTGAATCACCACGGCGTGTATCATAGTGGCGAAGTGGTGGGATTGGGGAATCTGGTGTGCGAGAAATGCCACTATCATCTGGCGGTTTACACGCCGGATGTGTTGCCGCTCTGCCCGAAGTGTGGCCACGATCAGTTCCAGCGCAGGCCGTTTGAGCCGTAAGGTTCATTATCGTGAGCGGACGGTTGCCGTCCGCCATGTTAAGCGTGCAGTTGGGCTTCCAGTTTGCGGATCTCTTCATCGACGTTCCATTTGCCCGTGGGCTGTGCTTTTTTGAACCAGTAGAGCGCTTGTTGTAGGTCTTGTGCGGTACCGTGTCCATCTCTGTACATGCATCCGAGGTTGTACCAGCCCGATGAATTGTTACATTCTGCTGATTTGTGGAACCATTCCAGTGCTAGCGAATAATTTTGCTCGACGCCATGACCGCATTTGTACATCCAGCCGATACTGTTATAGGCACCATCGTCACCCTGGTCTGCCGCTTTTCGAAACCAGTATATTGCCTGCTGGTAATCTTGTTTGATACCTTCTCCGATGTAATAACAATAGCCCATCTGATATTGCGAGTAGCTGCTCTCTTGTAGCGCGCTCTTCTTGTACCAAAGGGCGGCAAGGGATAAATTTTTCCGACATCCTTTCCCATTGCCATACATATACGCCAGTCTTTCCTGGCTGGCGCAATGGCCTTGTAATGCTGCCTGTTTAAACCAGTAGAGTGCCTGTGTATCATTTTGCTCTACGCCAGTTCCTGAACGATACATTCTCCCGAGATTATATTGCGCAAGGTTGTGGCTCTGTTCTGCTCCTTTGCGATACCAGGCAACGGCCTGGGCATAATCTGGCGCCATCCCGGTTTCTCCTTCCTGAACCCAGCCTAATGTGTTGAAAGCGTGGCGGTGTCCTTGCTGTGCGGCTTTTTCTGACCAGAATAAAGCCAGCGTATTATCTTTCATGTCGGTAGGCGTGTCTTTGTATCGTAAGCCGAGCCAATATTGCGCCTCGCAGTGTCCTTGTTCAGCTGCCTGCTGCAACCAATAAAAAGAGAGCTTATCCTCTTCGCTGCCATCTATACGTTCGTCATTATATAAACGGCCTAATATATATTGAGCTTCACTATTTCCTGACTGCGCCAGTTCGGTTAATTGTGCTAAAGATACGTTGTCGCAGGGATGACTGGTTATGGAATGATTCATTTTTTAATTTATCCCGCCATTGTTTTTTAGATTAATAATATATTGCGATTTGGCTTTGTTGTACTCTATTTTAGTTTTCAATTGCGTTTTTATTTGTGGTGTGAATATATTTTGGCGATTTATTATGGATAAAGAATCACAATATTTACTCTTTGCACTTTCCTCGCCGATGGAAGTATTGAACGAGGACTGTTTACCTTCACATTCGTCACCGAAAATGTATATAGGGATAAAACGTTTCGATCTTGAATCGTCGTGGGGTATTGAAAATCGTGATGAGCTGCTTCAGACCATTTCCCGCATGACGGATGACGGTCATGCCACGCAACTGGAATGGCTATATCGCCGCTGGTTTAGGTATGCGCCGCAGGAGTGGCAGGAGTATACCGACGCGCTGGACGAGGGAGATCGCATTTATGCCCGATTCGTCGCTGATACCGCCGTGTGTTGCGGCGAAGGTGGTATTCGCAGTTGGGATTATGTGCGGATGGGATTTCTCTGCCGCATGGGCGTGCTCAATGAATGGCTGACGGAAGAGGAGAGCCTGTGGCTGCAGTCGCGGATACAGCTTCGCGCGCTCAGCTATTATTCCGGCTGGTTGCAATATTTCAGCGCTTATTACACCGGGCGTTTGTACTGGCAGTTACGGAATGGCGATAACCTACCGTTGCTACGCGAGACATTCGCCCGTAAGGAGTTTGATGACGCGGGGCGACGTATGATGAATAAGCTGATCGCAGGGAAGGACAGTTTTTACGTCACGCTGCCGTGGCGCTACCTGCCCCATTACCCTGAATGCCCGGACACGCTTCAGGAGGTGAGCGATCTATGAAAACCTGTTGGCAAGTCCTTGGCATTGAGGCCACCACGGATACCGACGCCATTCGTCAGGCTTATCTGGCGCTGCTGCCGTCATTTCATCCGGAAACCGATCCGCAGGGTTTTAAGCAATTGCGAGAAGCCTATGAGAATGCATTGCAGGGGACAACATCGCCCGCCATTACGGTGGTTGATGAGGATCCCGATACCCCGTGGGTGAATTATCTCAGGGAGATATTCGGTGATTTGCTGGCGGATGGCGAACGGCGCTTTCAGCCGCAGGCATGGCAGGAGTTTATCCAACAGATCAATAAATTATCGATTTCACAGGTCGAAAAATCGCGCTGGTGGCTGTGCGCTATCGCGATGAAGACCTTTCCTATTTCGTACTCGTGTCTGAAACTGCTGTCAGATCGCCTGGCCTGGGAACAGGGGAGTGATAATCGAGATGTCGATGCCGAGGAGGTGGAGGATCTTTTGTTTGAAATCCGCCGTGGCGACCTGTTTGATTATTCGCTATTGCTGCATTTGCCAGTGGCGGTACAAAACCAGACCATTGCTTTTTATGATGCCCTGGACAACACCTTTTTCGAGCATCCTCTCTATTTCGCCCAACTTATGGCGCAGCACGGTGCCTGGATTATCCCGGACAATCTACGCTTTCAACGACGTCTGTTACGCTGGTTCAGCACCTTGCATCTTGGCATTGCGGAGCTGCTGCCTGTCGCCCTGGCATGGCAGGAAGCCGAACCCGATAACGCAACGCCGGGTTATTACTACTTAGCCCAGCGCGTATTTTGCGGTGAAGGCGATAGCCTGCTGCCAGAACTTTACGCGCAGTGGTGGGCTCATCCTTCTACCCAGCTTGACGATCTGTTGCTGCGCTGGTGCCGTCAGCATCGACCGGACTTTTTCCCGCTGCTGGTGATGGCGGTTGAGGGGCGTGAGCAGGTGGATATTAACGCTGAACAGCTGCTGTATATTCCCGGCTCAAGCGCTCGTTCCTGCTTGCTGTGGGCCGAGGCGCTGCACAGCGGCGCATTATCGCCGCTAAGCGAAAGTTTTATTGCGCGGCGTTTGAATTATGGCGCGCCAGCGGTGAGTGAGGCGCATAGCCAGCATCCATACTGGCTGTTGTATCAGGTGGCGGATAGCCTGGCGTGCGCCGAGGAGCCGTCAGCGGCATTGTTACAGAGTCTGGTAACGAAGCTTGATGCGCCGGATATCTGCCCGTTGGAAGCGCTGGTTATTCGCGGGTTGCTGGGGCGGGCTGCGGCTGTCGCCACACCGTGTGAAGCTGTAGTCGCAGATGAAGAACCGGTGACGACGGTGACTTCGCCGAGTACGGAGGAATCTGGCGGCGGCTTTGGCCTCTGGCAGGTGATTAAAATCATTTTATTTATTGGCGTTGTCGGCCATGTATTACGCCAGTTTATGCATTAGGGATATCGAATATGGACAAGGAAGAACAATATTTACTTTTTGCGCTCTCCACGCCGATGGAGGTGCTATATATCGGCAATGAGCCTTCGCATACCTCTCCAGCAATGTATACCGGAATTCCTGCTGTCGATCTCTCCGATTCATGGGGGATTGATAATCGTGAAGATCTTATTCAAACCATCTATCGAATGACGGACGATGGTCATGCGGCAGATTTGGCTCCCTTTTATATCCGCTGGTTTACGCTATCTCCTCGTCAATGGCGCGAATTTACCGTGCAGTTTGGCGAGCAGGGCCAGATTTATGCGCGATTTGTTGCCGAAACCGCACTATGCTGCGGGCGCGGAGGCATTAAAGCCTGGGACTATGTGCGTATGGGGTTTTTATGCCGGATGGGGGTGTTGAATCAATGGCTGACGGAAGAGGAAAGCCTGTGGCTGCAATCGCGTATCTATGCGCGGGCGTACTATTTTTACGACGGTTGGACGCAATATTTTGCCGCCTATTCGTTGGGTCGGCTGTACTGGCAGGCTAAAGGGGACACCATACAGGCATATTTCGCTCACCTAAAGTACGACGCTTCAGGCGCGCGGATGTTTAATGAACTGGCCTCTACGACAGAGAGTTATTATGCGCAGCTACCGTGGCGTCCGCTCAACGAACAACCGACATGCCCGGAAACGCTTAAAGGAGTGAGCGATTTATGAATATCTGTTGGGAAATCCTGGGCATTGAACCTACCACCGATCTGGAATGTATCCGTCAGGCTTATCTTGCCCTGTTGCCCTCATTCCACCCTGAGAGCGATCCGCAGGGTTTTAAGCGATTGCGCCAGGCCTATGAAGAAGCGCAGCTCTGGGCCGCCTCGCCTGCGGAGGACGCAAAAACGGAAGAGGTGGGCGACGAACATGAAATACTGGTGGCGTTCAGGGAATTGCTGGCATCAGAGCGCGATCGCTTTCAGCCCTCGGCATGGCAGAAATTTATTCAGCAATTGAACCAGTGTTCAATGGATGAGATAGATAAGCTGCGCTGGCAGTTGTGCGACATCGCCATGAAAACGGAAACGATCTCGCTGTCTTGCCTGGCATTGTTGGCGCAGCGTCTGAACTGGCAGCCGCAGGAAGCGGACGATGATGCTGAGGGAGAAGAGCTGGAAGCATTTCTGGAGACCGTAAAGCGGGGCGATGCGTTTGATCTGCTAAGTCTGGCCAAATTGCCTCTTGTTGTTCAAGACCAAACTGACGCCTACTTTTTTAAGCTTGAGCATATCTGGCGCTTTTATCCCGAACATTTTGCCGACGCTCTACAGGTTCAGGGAGCCTGGATAATTCCCGATGATAAACAGCTGCATCGTAAACTATTACACTGGTTTAGCGCCGAGCAGTGGGGCATGGCGGAACTGGTCGATATTGCTCGTCGCTGGCAGGCCGCGGAGCCGGATAACGAAGATGCGCACTATTACCTGTGCAAACAGCGTTTGCTCTGCGGTGAAGGGGAAAGCCTGTTGGCCGATCTTTGCGATTTTTGGCAGCGTTATCCCTCCACGCAGGCGGACGACCTGTTGCTGGGCTGGTGCCGCCAGCATCGGCCTGATTTCTTCCCGCTGGCGGTGATGGCGGTCGAAGCGCGCTGTATGGCGGATGCCGAATATGTGCCCGGTGAAAGCGCGCGCACGCGTTTACTGTGGGCCGACATTTTGCACAGCGGTAGGTTATCACCGCTGGGGCGTTCATTTGTTGACTCCCTGTTTTATAAGCGAAAAGCGATGGCGTGGGCAAATTCACGGCTGAGTACCCAGGGGGAACCCGAAACGCCGCTGTTGGATCTGTACCGGACGGCGGAGCAGGTGGTGCTGGAAGCGTTTCCCAAAGAAAAGGCCTTTTTTCGCCTGCTGATCCGGCTGGAGGAGGGGCAATCCTGTCCGCTGGAGGCGCTGATAACGCAGGCATTGTCATCTAAAATCGCCATGAAGCCAGGCGATATTCGCGACAAAAAGGAGCTGGCGGAAGAGCTCAGGCTGGCGGCTGAGAAAGAAGAGAAAAAATTGTCTTCTGAAGCGAAAACCGAAGCACCCCGTCAGACGGAATCTGGCGGGGTGATGAAAATCATGAAGATTGTTGGTTTGATCGCGTTGATTGTCTGCGCGTTAAATCGATTCTTCCATTTTTTCTGAACAGGGGCAGTGAAAGCGCCGTTACGGCGCTTTCGGCTCGTCAATACCCAGATATTCGCAGGCGCGACGGCGCACGTCATCGACGCGCTGCATATCATTAGACAGCAGGGCCGCGTCGAAATCGGTAATAATCTCCCCCAGCATTTCGCGCTCATCGCCTAACGCGCGTGACCACTGCTCCTCTAACTGTGCTTTAAACGTCCGGTTAATCAGCATATCGCGGGGATAAATTTTCAGCGCCTGCAGGCGCTCGCGGCTGGCGTCGATTTGCTGCGTCGTCAGTGAGGTGGCATTGTGACTGATGATTCTGGATTCACTCTTGCCGTCTTCCAGCAGCACGTCAACTTCCAGCAGGCCATTAATATCGTAGCTAAAACGAATATCAATGGCCTGAATGTGCCCGTTCGGCTTCAGCATGACATCAAAAGAATCGATCAGGATATTATTTTTCACCTTATGGCTTTCGCCCTGGTATACCCTGACGCAAATAGAGTCCTGCTCAGGGTGCATGGTGGAGTACGTTTCCACTTTTGACACCGGAACGGTGGTATTGCGTTCAATGATGGGCGAGAAGATGCCAGGCACGCCCTGTCGGTTGACCTCTACGCCCAGCGAGTAGGGGCAGATATCCGTGAGGATCACTTCTTCAACGTCTTCATGGCGCAGGCGACAGGCGGCCTGAGTCGCGGCGCCAAGCGCCACGATGGTGCTGGGATCGTAACTTTGATAGGGCAATTTACCGAATAAGCGCACCGCGATGCGTTGCACCAGCGGCATCTGTGACGCGCCGCCGACCAGCACCAGGCTGTCAATTTGCTCCGGTTTGAGTCGGGAGTCGCGCAGCGCCTGCTCAATGGGCGTGCGCAGCCGGTTGAGCAACGGTAGCCACAGGGCTTCCAGCTCATCGTCATAAAACGTGCTTTCCAGCGCGCGCTTCTGATAAAGCCAGCTCATGCGCAGCGGGGAGCCGCTGGCGCATTTTGCGGCTTCAACACAGGCATACAGCGCAGCCAGATCGCTATCCGTCAGCGCTGATTTATCGAGGTTCCAGCGTTTCAGCACTTCATCAAGCAACAAATGCGTGAAATCTTCGCCGCCGAGGTAGTTATCGCCAGCGGAGGCGTGAACTTCGATAATCGGCGTAGCGTATTCCAGAACGGTCACATCAAAGGTTCCGCCCCCCAGATCGAAAACCAGCGAACGGCTATTTTGCTGCGTATGCAGGCCATAAGCCATTGCCGCCGCCGTGGGTTCATTGATCAAGCGCACGGCGTTTAACCCCGCAAGCTCAGCGGCAAGGCGTGTATGCTTACGCTGCTCATCGCTGAAATAAGCCGGAACCGAGATCACGACATCCTTGATTGGCTGCTGAAGGTAGTCTTCCGCATCTTCCTTCAGCGAGCGTAAAACCAGCGAAGATAATTCCGGCGCATTAAACGACTCTTCACCTAAATGCCAGTGAGTATTACTGCCCATTGCGCGTTTAAATAAGGCAGCGGTTTTATCTGGATGAGATGTTTTACGAGCTGCGGCAGGTTTTCCCACCAGAATTTGTTTATTTTCATCCATACTAATTATGGATGGTGTTAAATATTCACCAAATTTATTAGGTATTAATTGTGCGGCTCCGTCTTGCCAGACGGCGATTAAACTATTAGTGGTGCCGAGATCGATACCAATCGCTAACGTTGCATTATCCATTGCGTTTAATTTATCGGGAAAGAGAGTTTATAGAATAAAGAACACCACCCTCTGGCGTGGTGATCTTTATCAATGTCACGCCTGGCGAAAGTATTCATCCATAATGTTCGTCAACTCCGGGCGCTCGCCGTCATCATTGATGGCGAAATCGAGGAAAAAAGCATCGGCCTGTGGCGTACGTTTCTGGGCCAGTAAACGAAACGCCAGCGGGTAGTGGCAAGCATAACCGGGTGCGCGAGTCAGAAAACGGACAAAATCAATCAACAAGGGGGAATGGGTATAAAACAGCGCGCGTAACAGTACGGCGGGAAATCCCTCTTCGGTGATCCCTTGCGCCATGATTTTGTTGAGGCTGGCCTCGCTCAGATCGCCTGCGGCAATAATATCTGCGCAGGCCGCAAGATCGGGATAATGCGTTGCGCAGTTAGCCAATGCGTTCGGCCAGTTGACGCGGGTATAACGTCCGTCATGGCGAGTAAAGTAATCCTCCCAAAGGGATGGCGGTAGTTTTTCGTACTGTATTTTCGGGGGGATGCGGCGCTGAAACTGGGCTTCTTCCAGGCGCGCGCCGTCATAAAATCGCAGGTATTGCTGTCGTGTTTCGTAGCATGACACCGCTACCGGCTGGCTGATGACCCGGGTCTTCACGGGCCGGCCTTCCAGCGCGGCGGCGGTGGCTTTATGGTGACCATCAAGCAGGACGCAAAGCCAGCTGTCATTCATATGCCAGGCCAGCGCGTGGCTCTCTGGCTTATCGCGATAATACCCGGCGCGTTGTGGGTTAAATCGCGATGGGGGCTGGCCTGGCAGTAAAAAACAGGGTTCGCCGGACTGGTAGTGATAGTCCACGTCAGCAATCCACTGCCCTGTGGTCGCGGGATTCGGTTGTTTTTCGTTACCCACCGCCCAGAAAAAATGTCCATTGCCATCCGTCGGATAAAGTTCGCGTTCCTCCAGTCGGTAATAGCCATCGGCAAAGAGTGAAAACAGCGGCGTCAGGGCGGTAAATGCTTCGTTCAACCCGACTCCTGGCTGATTCCACTCGGCAAGTGAGGATAAAAACTGCGCGGCGCCTTCATCATCATTGCTAAAACCGGCATAAACAAATTCTGCGCAGGTTGGGCACCAGGCTTCAGTGTAAAAACGAATCAGCGGCGAGCCATGCCAGGAGAGCGTATGAATACCGGCGTCAGAGTCGGGATCGTGGATAATGCAGGGACGAAGCAATGCTTTTCCGTTACGTACTGAAAACGTAATATGGGCTACGTCGTGCTGTAGCAGGCTGATTTCAGGTCTATTGTTACGCCAAAACATCGCTGTTCATCCCTGGATTCTACTTTGCGCTTTATGCGTAGTATTGCAGCCGTTCCGCCAGCAAATCGACAAATCCCTGGCGGTCTACATCGACCATCACCGTCGCATTCGGCTTATTCCCCGTCAGGAAATAATAATCCACCACCGTCATCCCCTGGGTATATTTCCCCTGAGTTTCCACGCCAACCCAACGCTCAACGGTGGTGAAAATCTCGGGTTTCAGCAGCCAGGCGATGGTGCAAGGGTCGTGCAGCGGCGCGCCGACAAATCCCCATTTTTCGTCTTTGTGGTACTCCATAAAGAAGTCCAGCAGCTCGGCGACGATGGTGGAAATGGGGTTGCCAATGGCGCGGAAGCGTTCGATATCGGCGGCGTGAATCTGTGCCTTATGGGTGACGTCCAGCCCGGCCATCACCACCGGAATGCCTGACTGGAAGACAATTTCTGCCGCTTCCGGGTCGACGTAAATATTAAATTCCGCAGCAGGCGTCCAGTTACCCAGCGCCATCGCGCCGCCCATGATCACAATGCGGGCGATTTTCGTATGCAGTTCCGGATGGCTATTCAGCAGCAGCGCCACGTTGGTCTGTGGGCCAGTGGAGACGATGGTGACTGGCTGTGAACTCTCACGCAGTGTTTTTGCCATCAGCTCAACGGCAGTGCCGCTTTGCGGGGCGAATGACGGCTCGGGCAGCGCCGGGCCGTCAAGACCACTTTCGCCGTGAACGTTATCGGCGATAATCAGTTCGCGCATGAGAGGTTTCACCGCGCCGCCCGCCACCGGAATATTCGGGCGTTTGAGCAGCGTCAGCATCCGCAGCACGTTGCGCAGCGTCTTCTCCGGCGTCTGGTTGCCGGCGGAAGAGGTGATCGCTTTCACTTCCAGTTCAGGGGAGGCGAGGGCGAGAACGAGGGCGATCGCGTCATCATGACCCGGATCGCAATCAATAATAATGGGCAGTGCCATTGTGGCTCCTTGTAAGCGGTACTTTGTGACAAGGTTAACGCCCGGCTGGATACGTTTCGAGAAGCGAAGAAGTAAAGCGTGAGATAGCGCGCACTCTGACGTGCGCGCTGGGAAGATTAGTGCAGGATTTTCGCAAGGAAGTCTTTTGCGCGATCGGAACTGGGGTTAGCGAAGAACTCCTCTTTTGGCGAATCTTCGACGATTTTACCTTCATCCATAAAGATCACCCGGTTAGCCACTTTACGGGCAAAGCCCATTTCGTGCGTCACCACCATCATGGTCATCCCTTCGTTCGCCAGCTCGACCATCACGTCCAGTACCTCGTTGATCATTTCCGGATCGAGCGCGGAAGTCGGTTCATCGAATAACATGGCAATGGGGTCCATGCACAGCGCACGGGCGATGGCGACACGCTGCTGCTGACCGCCGGAAAGCTGCGCCGGGAACTTGTTGGCATGCGCAGACAGGCCAACGCGCTCCAGCAGCTTCTGGCCTTTATCGCGGGCGGCGGCCTTATCGCGTTTCAGCACTTTCACCTGCGCCAGCGTCAGGTTTTCGATGATCGACAGGTGGGGAAACAGCTCGAAGTGCTGGAATACCATGCCCACGCGGGAACGCAGTTTCGCCAGATCGGTTTTTTTGTCGTTCACAATAATGCCGTTAACGGTAATTTCGCCTTTTTGCACCGGTTCCAGACCGTTGACGGTCTTAATCAGCGTGGATTTACCGGAACCCGATGGCCCGCAGACTACCACCACTTCACCTTTTTTCACTTCTGTTGAACAATCGGTCAGCACCTGAAAGTGACCATACCATTTTGAAACATTTTTCAGGGTAATCATTAAACTGTCCTTTTCTTCAAATAGCTGACCAGCAACGACGCGCTCAGGCTGATAACAAAATAAACGGCGCCGGCGAACAGAATCATTTCGACCTGAGTACCGTCACGCTCGCCGATAGTCGACGCGGTGCGGAAGAAGTCCGCCAGGCTGAGTACATAAACTAAAGAGGTGTCCTGAAATAGCACGATGCCCTGCGTAAGCAACAGCGGCACCATCGCCCGAAACGCCTGCGGCAGAATAATGAGCTTCATCGACTGCCAGTGGGTCATCCCCAACGCCAGCGCGGCGCTGGACTGCCCGCGGGAAATACTTTGAATACCGGCGCGAATAATCTCGGAATAGTAGGCCGCTTCAAACATGGAGAATGCCACCATCGCGGAGATCAGGCGGATATCGGTTTTCGGCGATAGTCCCAGCACGTTTTGCAGAAAGCCGGGTACAATCAGATAGAACCACAGCAGCACCATCACCAACGGGATGGAACGGAAAACGTTAACATACGCTTTAGCAAACCAGGCGATAGGGGCAAAGCTTGAGAGGCGCATGACGGCCAGAATGGTTCCCCAGACTATCCCCACGACAACGGCGGTGACGGTGATCTTCAGCGTGATGACCAACCCGGCCAGTAGGTAAGGCAGTGAGGGGATAATCGAACTCCAGTCAAATTCGTACATTATTTGCTCCCCACGTTGCCCGGCAGGCGGACTTTGCGTTCAACCAGGCTCATGACCAGCATGATAACGGCGTTAATCAGCACATAGGCCAGCGTAATGGCGGTGAAGGATTCCCAGGCGTGCGCCGAGTAATCCAACAGTTTGCCTGCCTGCGCCGCCATATCTACCAGGCCGATGGTTGAGGCAATAGCCGAGTTTTTCACCAGGTTCATCATCTCTGACGTCATTGGCGGCACGATAACGCGATAGGCATTCGGCAGCAGGACATAGCGATAAGCCTGCGGCAGCGTTAGCCCCATCGCCAGCGCCGCGTTCTTCTGCCCGCGAGGCAGAGACTGAATCGCGGCGCGCACCTGTTCGCAAACGCGGGCGGCGGTAAACAGTCCCAGACAGATCATTGAGGAGAGGAAAAACTGAATATTGGGATCGAGTTCCGCCTTAAACCACATGCCAAGATCTTCCGGCAACAGTTCAGGCACCACCAGGTACCAGGTGAAGAATTGCACGATCAGCGGCACGTTACGGAACAGTTCTACGTACAACGTGCCCAGTCCGGAGAGGAAACGGTTGGGAACGGTACGTAAAATGCCGAAAATAGATCCTACTAGGAAAGCGATAATCCAGGCGGTAATCGAAAGGACTACGGTGACCTGAAAACCACTCCATAGCCAGCCGAGATAGGTGGTGTTGCCGAAGGGGGCTTCCTGTAAAAAAATACCCCAGTTCCAGTCTATTGACATACATCTACTCCGAAAAAAAAGGGTAGCAGCGCTACCCTCGAAGATTGTTGCCCGGCGATTTGCGGCTTCAGGCCCGATGGGGAACGACCATCAGGCTTATAGTCTGTCCGTGCTGAGCGACAATCGAGAGGACAGGAGTCCCGTCCCATTTAGTTTTAGTTAGTTAAGCGCTTTATCATTCGGTGCTTTGAACAGGGCTTTCATCTCGTCAGACAACTCGAAATTCATGTTCAGGTTTTTCGGTGGGATCGGATTTTTAAACCACTTATCAAACCACTTTTCCGCTTCGCCGGAGGTTTGCGCCTGAGCGATGGTATCGTCCATCAGCTTTTTAAACTCAGGGTCGTTTTTACGCAGCATACAGCCGTAGGCTTCCTGGGACTGCGGTTTACCGACAATCTCCCAGTTATCCGGTTTCTTGGCTTTGGCGCGCTCGCCGGCCAGCAGCGCGTCATCCATCATAAAGGCGACGGCGCGACCGCTTTCCAGGGTGCGGAACGAGTCACCGTGGTCTTTCGCGCTAATAATACGCATCCCCATCTTTTGCTCTTCGTTAAGCTTATGCAGCAGAATTTCAGAGGTCGTCCCGGAGGTGACGACGACCGCTTTGCCTTTTAGATCCGGGAAATCTTTAATATCGCCGCCTTTTTTAGTCAGCAGTCGCGTCCCGACGACGAAAATCGTATCGGAGAAAGCGGCCTGTTTCTGGCGCTCAAGGTTGTTAGTCGTTGAACCACATTCAAAATCGAAGGTTCCGTTTTGCAACAGCGGAATACGGTTTTGCGAGGTGATCGGGATCAGCTTCACCTGCAGATCGGGCTTGTTAAGTTTCTTTTTTACCGCTTCCACAATGGCGTTGGAGTAGTCCTGGGAATAGCCGACCACTTTCTGCTGGTTGTCGTAATAAGAAAAGGGCACAGAAGATTCGCGATGCCCGACGACGATCACGCCATTTTTAGCGATCTTGTCCAGGGTGCTACCAGCGGCAGGCGCGCCATCTTCTGCGTGCGCAAGGCCCGCAGACAGTCCCATGACCAGCATTGCTGTGGTTAGCTTACGTAATTGCATATCCAACTCCTTTATCATCTGCGCCGTCGACGCATTGATAGCTATTGTGATGTTGTTATTGCCTGCAACTTGCGCGTGCAGTGTTATGTGTGTTTGTTAACATTTAGTGTGGCTTGTTGTAAATATTTTGCTGCGATATTGTTTATTTTTGCGAAGTGCGCCGCACCGTTCAGAGGCAAAAATCCTACATTGCACCGTTCAGGTGCTACCGATGATCGTTTTTGGTGCGACCCGGTTGCACAAGCAGCCAGAACAGGTTTGCCATGTTTAACAAAGCAATAGACGTGCCAGAATGAGGGAAAAAGGAGGATTTTCAGGCCGGATAAATGAAGCGCTATCCGGCCTGGGGATAGATTATTTCCGTCGTTGTCGCAGACTCATCACTACCGCGCCAAAAGCAAACAGCGCGGTCAGTACCCATAGCGGCCAGTTGCCGGTACGGGCATAGGGAGTTAAACCCGTGGTTGGCGTGACATTGGTGGTCAGTACCTGGCGTGTGAACTGCGGGATCATCGCCTGAATTTCGCCCTGCGGGCCAATCACCGCCGTAATACCGTTATTAGTACTGCGCAGTAACGGACGCGCCAGCTCCAGCGAACGCATCCGCGCCATCTGGAAATGTTGCCACGGGCCAATGGACTTACCAAACCAGGCGTCGTTAGAAATCGTCAGCAGGTAGTCGGTGTCCGGGCGGAAGTTATCTCGCACCTGCTCGCCAAGAATAATTTCATAACAGATTGCCGCCGTCAGCTTATAGTCGTGCGCATGTAACTGCGGCTGGATATAAGGGCCGCGGCTAAAGGAGGACATGGGCAGATCGAAGAACGGCGCCAGCGGACGCAGGATAGACTCCAGCGGAACGAACTCGCCAAAGGGCACAAGGTGATTTTTATTGTAGCGATTGGGCGAGTCATAACTGTATGGATTATCCTTGCCCAACGTAATAATCGTATTGTAGGTGTCGTATCGATTCTGTTTATTGAGACGCGCATCGACAATACCGGTGATCAGCGTGCTATTTTTTTCGCGTAACATCTCGTCCAGCGAACGAAGGAAAGGCTGCTGATTGATTTCGAGATCCGGAATCGCCGACTCAGGCCAGATAATAATCTGTGATTTGCCTAACTCTGGGCGAGTTTCGTTGAGATAAATTTTTAGCGTATTCAGTAGCTGGTTTTCGTCCCACTTCAGCGACTGCGGGATATCGCCCTGCACCAGCGATACCTGGGTCGCTTTGGCCGGTTCCAGCGTAAACCACTGGATATAACGTAGCGGAAAGGGCAAAGCAAACAGAATCACGGCGACAGCCAGCGGACGCCAGTTCCGCGTCGCCAGTGCCAGCGCTAACAGGCCGCTGACCATCATCAGCAGGAAGTTGATCGCTTCGACGCCCATTACCGGCGCCAGGCCTTTTAGCGGGCCGTCGACCTGACTATAGCCAAATTGCAGCCAGGGGAAGCCGGTCAGCACCCAGCCGCGTAAAAATTCGGTGATTTGCCATACTGCAGGCGCGGCGATAGCGACGCGCAGCCAGTTGGTTTTTGGCCACAGGCGCGACAAAATCCCGGCAAACAGTCCGGTATACAGCGAGAGATAAGCTGCAAGCAGCACCACCAGAAAAACGTTAACCGGGCCCGGCATGCCGCCAAACTGCGCGATACTGACATAAACCCAGTTAATCCCGCTACCGAAAAGTCCGAGTCCCCAGCAATAGCCGATGGCGGCAGACTGGAGCGGGCGGCGATTAAACGTTAAGGCCTGCAGCCCGATAAGCGACACTATCGCTGCGGGCCAGACGTCATACGGAGAGAAAGCCAGTGTTCCGCAGGCGCCGAATAATAACGCCAGCAGCAGGCGAATACGCTGGCGTTCAATTAACGAGGCAAATGCCATTTTTAGTCCACTATTGCTGTTATTCGTCCAGTTTTGGCTGGGGCGAGTCATCCGGGATCCTGACATGCACCTGAATAATACGACGACTATCGGCCATCGCCACTTTGAACTGGTAACCATCAATGTCAATGGTTTCGCCGCGGGCCGGTAAATGGCCGAACGCCTGCATCACCAGTCCGCCGATGGTATCGACTTCTTCATCGCTGAAGTGGGTGCCGAAAGCGTCATTGAAGTCTTCAATCGACGCCAGCGCGCGAATCGTCCAGGTATGGCGGCTAAGCTGACGGAAGTCGATATCGTCTTCTTCGTCATACTCATCTTCAATTTCACCGACAATCAGTTCGAGGATGTCTTCGATAGTTACCAGGCCGGAAACGCCGCCAAACTCATCGATAACGATCGCCATATGGTAGCGCTGGGAGCGGAATTCCTTGAGCATACGGTCAACCCGTTTGCTTTCCGGTACGACAACCGCGGGGCGTAACACTTTGTCCATGCTGAAGGCTTCGGCATCGCTGCGCATAAACGGCAGCAAATCTTTGGCCATCAGAATCCCTTCAATGTGATCTTTATCTTCGCTGATCACCGGAAAACGCGAGTGGGCGGACTCGATGATAACATCGAGACATTCGTCCAGCGTCTGGTTGCGTTTCAGGGTAATCATCTGGGAGCGCGGGATCATAATATCGCGAACGCGCTGGTCGGCGATGTCCATTACGCCTTCGAGCATATCGCGCGTATCTTCATCGATAAGCTCGTTCTGCCCGGAATCACGGATCAGCGCCAGCAACTCATCGCGGTTTTTAGGTTCACCGTGGAAAAGCTGGCTGAGTAGCAGGGAAAAAAATCCCTTTTTACTGTTTACTGTGTCACTACTGTGTGAATTGTCGTCGCTCATGGCGTCGTATGGGTTCTCATGTTAGTTAATACAAAGCTCGTCATGCGTATACTCAGCTGTGACGGCATGTTTTGCCTGATGGCGCTACGCTTATCAGGCCTACAAAAGGCATGAATGTAGGCCGGATAAGGCGCAAGCGCCGCCATCCGGCAAGCTACTATTCTGCAATCTTCTCGGCAATGTACGGATCCTCATAGCCCATAGCAAGCATAATCTCCGTTTCGAGAGACTCCATCTCTTCCGCTTCGTCATCGTCGATATGATCGTAACCCAGCAAATGCAGGCTACCGTGCACGACCATGTGCGCCCAGTGCGCCTCCAGCGGCTTGCTCTGTTCCTGCGCTTCCTGCTCCACGACCTGACGGCAAATAATCAGATCGCCCAGTAGCGGCATTTCAATGCCGGGGGGCGCTTCAAACGGGAAGGAGAGAACATTAGTGGGTTTATCTTTCCCGCGGTATGTCAAATTAAGGTCGTGGCTTTCGGCCTCATCCACCAGACGGATTGTGACTTCCGCCTCTTCCTGAAACTGCGGAATAACGCCGTCCAGCCAGCGTTGAAACTGAGCTTCATCCGGCAGGCCCGCGTGGTTTTCACAGGCCAACTGTAAATCGAGGATCACCTGGCTCATTTCTGTTCCTGCTCCTGGGCTTCACGCTTACGCTCTGCCGCCAACGCCGCTTTGCGTTTTTGTTCGGCCTCTTCCCAGGCTTCATAGGCGTTAACAATGCGGGCAACGACCGGATGGCGCACCACGTCTTCGCTGTGGAAGAAGTTGAAACTGATTTCATCGACTTCCGCCAGCACTTCAATGGCATGACGCAAGCCGGATTTGGTGTTGCGTGGCAGGTCAATCTGCGTCACGTCGCCGGTGATCACCGCTTTCGAGTTAAAGCCGATACGCGTCAGGAACATCTTCATCTGTTCGATAGTGGTGTTCTGGCTTTCATCCAGAATGATAAAGGCGTCGTTTAATGTGCGTCCGCGCATATAGGCCAGCGGCGCGACTTCAATCACATTGCGCTCAATCAGCTTCTCGACTTTTTCAAAGCCGAGCATTTCGAACAGCGCGTCATACAGCGGACGCAGGTATGGGTCCACCTTCTGACTTAAATCGCCTGGCAGAAAGCCGAGTTTTTCGCCCGCTTCCACTGCCGGACGGGTCAGTAGAATACGGCGAATCTCCTGGCGCTCCAGGGCGTCTACCGCAGCGGCGACCGCAAGATAAGTTTTACCGGTACCCGCCGGGCCGACGCCAAAGGTAATATCATGATCGAGAATATTGGCGATGTACTGCGCCTGGTTCGGGGTACGCGGTTTAATCACGCCGCGCTTGGTTTTGATATTGATCGCTTTGCCATAGTCAGGCACGCTTTCCGCGCTCTGTTCCAGCACCCGCGCTTCTTTGATCGCCAGATGAATTTGTTCCGGTTCGATATCCTGAGTCTGGCCGCGCATCGGTGCGGTATCGACATACAGACTTCGCAAAATATCTGTCGCCGCGGTCACGCAAATCGGACGACCGGTCAGTTTAAAGTGATTGTCACGGCGGTTGATTTCAATACCGAGACGACGTTCGAGCTGTTTAATATTGTCATCAAACGGCCCGCAAAGGCTCAACAGACGGGCGTTGTCTGCGGGCTCAAGGGTAATTTCGCGAGTGTCTATATTCAAACTGTTCCTCTTGTGTCTGTATCGCCGGACGCTGAACATTTACCGGCATCTAAGGAAATTATTCACGCCATAGGGAAAAGGCGCAAGCATTGCAATGAAGATGGGGATGAAGAGAGAAAATTGCAAGGCCCGTCGGGCGACAGGCCATGACCAGGAAGCCCGACAGGCGTAGCGCCATCGGGCATTATTGCCTTTTCAGCAGGGTTAAGGCTGGTAGAATCCTACGCCCAGCTCATTTTCTTTACGGGTACGGGCAATGACGGACTCCGGCGTTTCGGCGACGCGCAGCCCCATTTCATCTTCGGTACGCACCACTTTTCCGCGCAGGGAGTTCGGATAGACGTCAGTAATTTCCACATCGACAAACTTACCAATCATCTCCGGCGTGCCTTCAAAGTTCACCACCCGATTGTTTTCGGTACGGCCAGACAGTTCCATAATGTTTTTACGCGACGTGCCTTCCACCAGAATGCGCTGTGTCGTGCCGAGCATACGGCGGCTCCATGCCATCGCCTGCTGATTGATACGCTCTTGCAGAATATACAGACGCTGCTTCTTCTCTTCTTCCGGCACGTCATCAACCATATCGGCAGCCGGCGTTCCCGGACGCGCAGAGAAGATAAAGCTGTAGCTCATATCAAAGTTGACGTCAGCGATAAGCTTCATGGTTTTTTCGAAATCATCGGTAGTTTCGCCAGGGAATCCGACGATAAAGTCAGAGCTTATCTGAATGTCCGGCCGCGCCGCGCGCAGTTTACGGATGATTGCTTTATATTCCAGCGCAGTGTGGGTGCGCCCCATCAGATTCAACACGCGATCGGAACCGCTCTGTACCGGCAGATGCAGGAAACTGACCAGTTCCGGCGTATCGCGGTACACCTCGATAATATCGTCGGTGAACTCAATCGGATGGCTGGTGGTAAAGCGAATACGGTCAATGCCGTCGATGGCGGCAACCAGACGCAGCAGATCGGCAAAGGTACCGGTGGTGCCGTCGTAGTTTTCTCCGCGCCAGGCGTTAACGTTCTGGCCCAGCAGGTTGACCTCACGCACGCCCTGCGCCGCTAACTGGGCGATTTCGAACAGGATATCGTCTGAGGGACGGCTGACTTCTTCACCGCGGGTATACGGTACCACGCAGTAAGTACAATATTTATTGCAGCCTTCCATGATAGAAACGAAAGCGGTCGGGCCTTCGGCGCGCGGTTCCGGCAAACGGTCGAACTTCTCGATTTCCGGGAAGCTGATATCGACCACCGGGCTGCGGTCGCCACGCACGGAGTTAATCATCTCCGGTAGGCGGTGTAAGGTTTGCGGGCCAAAAATAATGTCGACGTAATGGGCGCGTTGACGAATGTGCTCGCCTTCCTGGGAAGCCACGCAGCCGCCGACGCCGATAATCAGATCGGGATTTTTCTCTTTTAACAGTCTCCAGCGACCTAATTGATGGAAGACTTTTTCCTGAGCCTTCTCGCGGATTGAGCAGGTATTCAACAGCAGCACATCCGCCTCTTCCGCCACGTCGGTCAGTTGATAGCCGTGGGTGGCGTCCAGCAGATCGGCCATCTTCGATGAATCGTACTCGTTCATCTGACAGCCCCAGGTTTTAATATGGAGTTTTTTAGTCATCGACTTGCTCTTGCGAAATAGTGGCTGAAAAGCAGGGCGCATAGTGTAATGCTTTGGCGCGGTTGTGACCAGTATGACTGACGTCAGCCCTAATGGGTAAAAAATCCTGTAAACTTGTCTAAAACGTAACAGGATGAATGACCATGACAAATCAACCAACGGAAATTGCCATTGTCGGCGGGGGAATGGTCGGCGGCGCGCTGGCGCTGGGTCTGGCGCAGCAAGGGTTTACGGTGATGGTAATAGAACATGCCGCGCCTGCGCCGTTTGTGGCTGACAGCCAGCCTGACGTGCGGATTTCGGCCATTAGCGCGGCATCCGTGGCGCTGCTCAAGGGGCTGGGTGTTTGGGAGGCGGTGCAGGGGATGCGTAGCCATCCTTATCGGCGACTGGAGACCTGGGAGTGGGAAAACGCCCATGTGGTGTTCGACGCCGCTGAACTCAAGCTGCCGCTGTTAGGCTATATGGTAGAGAACAACGTCCTGCAACAGGCGCTATGGCAGGCGCTGGAAGCGCACCCCGGCGTGACGCTGCGCGTTCCGGCTTCACTGGCGGCATTGCAACGCCGCCACGATGGTTATGCGCTGGAACTGGCCGACGGCGAATGTATCACGCCGAAGTTAGTGATTGGCGCCGACGGCGCGAATTCGCAGGTTCGGCAAATGGCGGGAATTGGCATTCATGCCTGGCAATATGCGCAGTCGTGTATGCTTATCACCGTCAAGTGTGAAAATGCGCCAGGCGACAGCACCTGGCAGCAGTTTACGCCAACGGGGCCGCGCGCCTTTTTGCCGCTGTTCGACGATTGGGCGTCGCTGGTGTGGTATGACGCTCCGGCACGTATTCGCCAGCTACAGAATTTATCGATGACGCAATTGCAGGTGGAAATTAACCAGCACTTTCCGGCGCGTCTGGGGGCGGTGATGCCTGTCGCGGCGGGCGCGTTTCCGCTAACCCGTCGTCACGCGTTGCAGTATGTACAACCGGGGCTGGCGCTGGTAGGCGACGCGGCGCATACCATTCATCCGCTGGCCGGGCAGGGCGTCAACCTGGGGTATCGGGATGTTGATGCGTTGATTGATGTGCTGGCGAGTGCCCGTAGCTATGGCGAGTCCTGGGTCAGCCATTCGGTGTTGAAACGCTATCAGACGCGGCGCATGGCAGATAATTTTATGATGCAAAGTGGAATGGATCTGTTTTATGCCGGGTTCAGCAATGAATTGCCGCCGCTGCGTATTTTACGCAATATGGGGCTGATGGCGGCGCAGCGCGCAGGCGTGCTAAAACGTCAGGCGCTGAAGTATGCGTTGGGGTTGTAACCCGCTGAATGCCTTACCCGGTTTGTAAAAACGCTCAATTGCAGGTCGGGTAAGCGTATTGACATCTTACTTTACTGCAAATAAAGCACATAAACCTAATTTCCCTTTTAAATCAAACTCATACCAAGGTGATGCCATTTCAATTGTGCATACGTTGTATTGGCAACGTACTACTTTATGTAGCATCAGTAATGTGGAACTCATTGATTTTACAAGAATCGCCAGGGTGATTAATGCGGCGATAATCCGATACCACGTCAGTGTTGCATGTTGGACATCAAACCACAGAATATAAAAAGTGATGATGTGAAGAATGACTTTGCTGGACAGGGCGCGAATATAGAATCCACGCAGCGCCGTTTTCGAGGAAAACGCGACATTAATCAGCGCGCTTTGTTTTTCTTGCACAGGGATCCCTGGCAGATACACTATCCATTCCGCACTATTCTGGCGTAGCATGACCGCCTTTTTCTGGTGCAGTATATGTAGCCTCATTGACACTGCCACGGGGTAAACCAGCCCCAAAATAATCAACCAGGCGGCGCTGGCCGTGATATCAATGAAGGTGAAAGCGCAGAGCAAGACGACCATAAAAAATGTTAATGGCCGCAAAAAGAGATACCAACAAAACTGGTAATTCATTGTGAGGTTACCGAACGATCCCTGTAAGGCTTTATCATAGCGTTTTACTGATAGCAGGGCATTGAGGGGGAAACCTCTTTCGGAATTTATAAACGCAGAAAAGCAAAAAGCTCGCCGAAGCGAGCTTTTTAAAGGTGGCTGGGGTACGAGGATTCGAACCTCGGAATGCCGGAATCAGAATCCGGTGCCTTACCGCTTGGCGATACCCCAACAAATTATTTTCGAACCGGTCGAATACCTCGACGCGTTCTGAAT